>Ga0209639_1000567_pt1 | contig 49816 bp, 52 predicted proteins | sample EPASupsiteHSE605_FD_187268 | JGI IMG/M metagenome (GOLD analysis project Ga0209639, IMG submission 187268) | Bioremediated contaminated groundwater from EPA Superfund site, New Mexico - Sample HSE6-05 (SPAdes) (version 2) | ecosystem: Environmental > Aquatic > Deep subsurface > Groundwater >... | reverse complement strand
GGAATACGTCCAGTATGACTGCGCTTTGACGCCTTGTCTATCGCGAAAAATCCTCGGAGTATTCTGCCTTGTCTATTCCTTGATAGCCCCTCTTAATTTCTGATTAACCAGGAAACTCCCATCCCCAACCCGAGCATGAGCCCCGAGACAGCAAACATTATATACAGCCCTTGATAAATATGTTTGGTTTTTAGAATCCTCTTTTTTTCTCCCATGGTAGCTCTTATTGACGCTACTCCTCTATAATAGTTAACTCCTCCCAGCTGAACCTCCAGAGCGCCTGCAACGGCTGCTTCCGGAATTCCGCTGTTGGGGCTGGGGTGCCGGCCGGCATCTCTGCGGATGGCTCGCCACACATTAACTAGACCTCCAGGTGTAAATGGAGCTGCCAGTAAGTAGATCAGCCCTGTAATCCGGGCGGGAATATAATTGGCTACGTCATCAAGTCTAGCTCCTGCCCAGCCTAAATCCTGATACCTTTCATCCCTGTAGCCAATCATGGAGTCCAGGGTGTTTATGGCTTTATAGGCCAGGGCCAGGGGAGGTCCCCCCAGGAAACCATAAAACAGGGGAGCGGTAATCCCATCTACGGTATTTTCTGCGACAGTTTCTACTACCCCGCGTACAACATCACTCTCTTCCAGGTTATCTGTATCTCTGCCCACTATCATGGACAGGGCCTTTCGGGCCCGAGATAAATCGCCCCCGGATAAAGGAACGGCTGCCGCTAATGCGTGTTTATACAAGCTGTTGAAAGCCAGAGATTGGCTCATAAAATAAACGCTTAATACCAGCCCTAACCAAGCATTTATTTTACCAGCCAGCCATAATAATCCCCAAAAGAAGATATAGGTACCCAAAACTACTGTCAGGGTTAACAAAACACCTCCCCATTTCAATCCCCGTGCAGTTGCCGTATATCTCCGGATTAACCTCTCGCCGCCGTTAATAATCTTGCCGATGAAAACCACCGGATGCGGCATCCAGCGTGGGTCTCCTATGATAATGTCTACTATTACCGCTGCAAGAATTATCATTTCCATAGCTCAAACACCCTTTTTGTTCATAATTTGATACAGCTTGCTCATATTCAGAGAGTTCCTGACTATATCAGCCAACCGGTCATAGTTCTTTTCTTTACGATAGCTATTCAAATCAGTATCTTCCAGCAATTTCAATCCTTTCTCCTGACGGATAGCATTTATAAAGGACAGCAATAGATTCTGGTTATCGAATAATCCATGGATGTGAGTGCCCCATATTTTCCCGCTAACATTAATTATCCCGTCATCTTCCTGTACAGTCTGACCGGAACGCAGGTTTATCTGTAACAAATAGCTATCCCCTTCTTGAACCCTGGTCTGCCCCATGTGTATTTCGTAGCCCGTGACTTTCTGTCCGTATAATTCCTGCCAAAAACCAGTGTTTGCTAAAATAGTTGCGGTTACCTGGTGCGTGCTTTTCTGAGAGCCGTATACAGTAACTCCGGGAAGTAATCCCAATCCCTTCCGGGAACCTATTCCTGCCTCTGTACCCTGAGGATCCAGCAGCTCTTGACCAAGCATTTGATAGCCGCCGCAGATCCCTACCACGTATGTTCCCCGTCCGGCTAAGGCCAAAATCTCTTGGTCATATCCTTCTTCCCTCAGATAACCTAGGTCCAGGATAGAATTTTTAGTTCCGGGGATTATTACTACGTCTGCATTGCCTATCTTTTGGCCCTTTTTAACGAAATGAACCCGGGTATCAGGCAGGTTCGTAAAAGGATTAATATCGGTAAAGTTAGATATTCGTGGCAGCTGGATTACGGCAATTTGAATGGGTTGATCTAACCCCTTATGATCATTTATTTCAGTAAGACAAACTGAATCCTCTTCATCTATGCCATGATCATGAATATATGGAATTACTCCCAGTACCGGTATTCCGGTTTTCTGCTCCAAATATTCCAAACCTGGTTTAAGCAGTTCAATATCACCCCGGAATTTATTTATAATAAAGGCTTTTACTCTATCTCTTTCATGCGGCTCCAACAGTTCCAGCGTACCAATTAATGAAGCAAAAACGCCTCCCCGGTCTATGTCAGCTGCCAGCAAAACTGGGGCGTCAGCCAGTTCAGCCGTTTTCATGTTTACAATATCTCTATCCTTCAAATTGACTTCAGCCGGGCTGCCTGCTCCTTCAATCACCAGAACTTCATATTCTTCTTTTAATCTGTTGATACATTCAAGTACCAAAGTCTCTGCCTTAGGAAGATAGTCGCTGCGATATTCTCGTGCCGACATATCGCCAAGAGGGGTACCCAGTACAATAACCTGCGCCGCCATATCTTGTTTGGGTTTGAGTAAAATAGGATTCATATATACGGTAGGTTTTACTCCCGCTGCCTCAGCCTGGGCTCCCTGAGCCCTTCCAATTTCTCCTCCATCAGGGGTAACAGTTGAATTCAACGCCATATTTTGAGCTTTAAAGGGCACGGTTCTATACCCATCCTGAGCAAAAATCCTGCACAAAGCCGTACATAGAATGCTTTTGCCAACATTGGAGGATGTACCCTGAACCATAATTGCCCTAGCCATCAATTTTTTCTCCTTTATAATAAAGTAATGCGTTAATCATGCTAACCGCAATGGGACTGCCGCCTCTTGTTCCGGTAACAGTTATATATGGCAGCAAATTCTTTTCCACCATCATGTCTTTGGATTCAGCGGCACCTACAAAACCCACTGGAGTTCCAATAATAAGCGCCGGCTGAGCGATCCCCTTTTCGATTATGTCCAATACTTCGAACAGTGCCGTGGGCGCATTGCCAATAGCCACCACTGCGCCATTGAGACGTTCCCCAAATGAGCGCATAGCTGCTGCAGCCCTGGTTATTCCCCATTCTTGGGCCTTTCCCCCTACTTCAGGCTCTGCAATAGAGCAGAAAACTTCTCCCCCGAAGCCACCTATTTTTTTACGATTAATGCCTGCCTTCAACATATTAACATCTGTAAATATAGGTCTTCCTTGATGCAGGGCATTTATCCCGGCTCTGACAGCATCAGGATGGAATTTAATATTACTTATTATTTTGGGATCACCGGTCGTATGAATGACTCTCTTCACTACCTCTTTTTGGATCGGAGACAAATCATAATCCATAAGGTAGCTTTCAATAATCTTCATACTCTGAGCTTCGATTTCCTGAGGATTCCAGATAATATTCATAAGCTCATCCCTTCCGCCAGAGCAGCGGCTGTCTGGATTCTCTCCTGAACGATTTCAATTAATGCCGGATGGGTTCCAAAATGCTTGGCCATAATAAAATTGACCTCAGGATAGGAGGTTTTTAGCAGCAATAACTTGCTGGGAATATCTCTTTTTATATGATTACCGGTAACCAGGAAGATGGGCATTACGATGATATTGTTAACACCCTCTTCTATTAATTCTTCAGCTGCATCAGTTAAACCCGGGCTGGCAAACGATAGGAAGGCAACCTTGTAGCAGCCATTTTTATCCCCTTCCTGTATCATTCCAGCTAACTGGCGTATTTCATCATTAGCTTCTTCTCTCCTGCTGCCGTGTCCCAGGAGAATTATCCCTGTTTTCATTTTAAAACTCCTCCCCATTTATCTCCGATATATTGCAGTACTTCTCTCGGTGAGTGAAATACGGCAGGATATTCCATCCGGGGCCGAACCCATACCGCAATCGGGATTCCTAATACCAGGGCAGCTTGTAGCTTTGTATCCAAGCCGCCGGCCGTCCCACTCTCTTTGGTTAGAATCAACTGTGCCCCGTAGTGTTTGAACAACTGCAGGTTTAATTCCTTTGAAAATGGCCCTTTTAAAGCAATAATGCTGTCCGGGTTTAAACCCAGTTCTTCACAACTTCTGACTGCTCCGCTCAGGGGAAGGACCCTGGCAACTAATCTTGCTTCAGCCCTCTTTACCAGAGATGCAACTAACGGTAAATGTTTACTTCCCACGGTACTAAAGACTGTCTGCTGTGGAAATAAATATTCTTCAATTTGTTCTATTTTCTCAATCCTTTTCACCAGGGAATCATCGGGCAATGAGACGCTGTCTCTTTCCAGCCTTATATAAGGGATTTTACAAGCTTCTGCCGCTTCCATAGCTAACCCACTAATCTGATTGGCAAAGGGATGGGTCGCATCAATTAGCAATGAAGCATCCTGATTATTAATTAAGGTAATGAGTTCGGTTCTATCCAGGCTGCCCTGATAAACATCATTCGTATTATTATCCAGAAGCTGTGCACCATAATGGCTGACCACGCAGGCAGTATTCGGCCATCCTTTTTGGTTTAGCAGCGAGACCATTTTACGGCCTTCTGCAGTTCCAGCTAGTACGATGATCATACAGCATATCCTCTGGGTGTAATTATTTTTCCATTTTCCACTCTGGTTTGAGAATTACCTATAATTACGGTGGTTAACATATCTATGTCTTCTTTGAGCATATCTCTTAAGTTAGTAATGACCTGTTTTTCTTCACCCCGCTGGGCGCATCGTACTATGCCAACCGGTGTCTCCGGATCACGATGCCACATAAGAATTTCTCGGGCAGTTTCAATTTGTTTGGTGCGGCCTTTACTCCTGGGGTTATATAGAACAACTACAAAATCGCCCAGCCCGGCTGCTTCCAGGCGGCTTATTATTTTGCTCCAGGGAGTCAACAAATCACTTAAGCTGATAACAGCAAAATCATGCATTAAGGGAGCTCCCAGAACAGCTGCAGCGGCAGTCGCTGCTGTAACTCCAGGTATCACCTCAACCGGTACCACCCCTGCTGCTATTTCCAGAGTAATTCCAGCCATTCCATAAACGCCTGGATCACCACTGCTTACGACCACTACGTTCTTTCCTGCCCGGGCCTCCTCAACGGCTATTTTAGCCCGATCAATCTCTTTGCGCATCCCGGAACCGATCACCTTTTTCCCTACTAGTAAATCCTCAATTAAGACCAGGTAGCTTTTATAACCCACTACGACATCGGCTTTTTGAATACTTTCTAAAGCCGCAGGACTTAAAAACTCTCTGTTTCCAGGCCCCAATCCCACCACCAGGACTTTTCCATGGCCACACTGATGGTTACTGAACCTATTTTCTGTTTGGGTACAATTGTCTTGCCTTGTTTCACTGCCAGTCGGGCTGCAGGTTCGCATACTCCACCAACTCCTACTTTTTCTCTTACCCATTCCGAAGATTCATAACTGCCATCTAACTTGCTAATTTCGTCTTTACTAAATGTAAGTACGGGAATCCCCATTTCCAGTGAGAGCTCCCTGATTGCTTCCTCTTCGCTCTTAATGTCAATGGTGGCCAAATACTTAACACAGGCCGCATCCAGATTAAACTTGGTCATTACTGCTTCAAAGGCCCCCCGGACCTCAGAATATTCTACGCCTCTGCGACAGCCAACCCCCACCGCCAGATTTTGAGGTTTGATCTGTATATACTCGTTTATAAGATCTATCCTAAGTTTTTGCGGTCCAATTATAACTGCAGGTTCCAGAAAATTCGTGGCTGCAGCCTGGCCGGCCATCTCTTCATTCGGATCACTCATCGGCCATTCCTGCCGGCAAAAGCCGGTTTGGAACGCTTTAATCAACGGAAAAGCACTGTATATATTGACCTCTTTATCTTCAGCCAGAAGACGGTTAATAAGTTTAACCTTTTTTAATGGCTCCAGTAGTGCGCCCATTTCTGCCGCCAACATATCAACGGCTGGTTTATTGCTTACATCAGTGGCGGTTGTTATGACCGCCTGCCCATTTAAGCAGACAGCTGTTTGTTCCGCCAAAAGGTTCGCTCCTCCCACATGACCCGATAACAGACTAACCGCAAATCGCCCTGCTTCATCTACTACTACAACAGCCGGGTCACTAAATTTGGATGATATTAGATCGGCCAGGCTTCGAACTACGATTCCAGCTGCCATAATGCAAATAATCTTTTTATATTTACTATATACTTCCGAAAAAGTATGCTTCCAATGGCTGAAGAATTGTACCGATCCCAGGTCCCCATTTTTATAATTACCTTGCAGTCTTTCCGGAATAAATATTGCTGCCGGAGGCATTAACCGGCTTAATTTTACAGCCAGTTCCGCTCCCCTTTCCGTTAAACAAATAATCGCCGTAGTTTTATCTTTATCCTCGATACTCATGGGCGAATTCCTTATCATAAAGTTTGGATTGACCTGAATCTTTTAAAAAATTTCCTACCAGTATTAAGGCAGTTTTCTTAATTCCAGCTTCTTTGATCATTCCAGCTAGATCCTGCAGGGTCCCCTGAATAATCTGTTCCCCGGGCCAGGAAGCTTTCTCTACAACAGCAGCGGGCGTCTCAGGGGCATATGCCTCCAGCAATTCTTTGACTACCCGATCAATCATACCTACCGAAAGAAAGATTGCCATCGAAGCTCCATGGGCAGCCAGGCTGCTCAGCTTCTCAGTATCCGGAACTGGAGTCCTGCCCTCTAATCGGGTAATGATGAGTGTCTGCGTTCCGTCAGGTACGGTATATTCCTTTTTCAAGCTGGCTGCTGCCGCTAGAAATGAACTGACTCCGGGTACAACCTGGTAGGGAATCTGTTTGGCCAGCAATACCTCCATCTGCTCACCAATGGCTCCATACAGGCTAGGGTCACCGGTATGCAAGCGGACAACCTTTTCCCCCTTTTGAGATGCTTCGACCATCAAGGACATAATCTCTTCCAGGTTAAGATGAGCGCTGTTTACTAACCGGGTGCCTGGTTTGGTATATTCCAGGACTTTTTCATTTACCAGGGAGCCTGCATATACTACCAGATCAGCCTCCTGCAGCAGCTTGTAACCCTTAAGGGTAATTAGTTCGGGATCACCCGGCCCTGCTCCTAAAAAGAATATCAATCTACATCATCTCCCCGGTTTTTCTTTATAATCATCGTTGACAGGTAATCGAACTTTTTATCCAGCAAGCTGGTAAAGTCATCGGTATAAAATCCATCCGAGAAACCACAGCGACTGGCAAAATACACCTTTCCGCTCACATCTCCTTCATTCAGAAGCTGAACTACTTTTTCAGTCTGATTACCAGCTTTCAATAAAACTACATTGTCGAATTGGTCTATTAGATCTTTAATATATGCCCTTTCTGCTAGAGCAGGAACAATAACCAGGCTTTCCTCCCCCTCGGCCAGAGGCTGCTGTATCCATGCTGAAATAGAGTTAACCGCACTGATTCCGGGGATTATTTCAACCTTCAGGTCAGGAAGCAATCTTCTTATGTATTTTAAGAGATAAGTAAAGGTACTATAAACAGTAGGATCCCCCAGGGTGATAAACCCCGTATCCGTGCCCCTCTTTAGAATCTCAGCTACCTGATCAGCGGCTTCCTGCCAGTGCCTTTCTAAATCTTTTCGTTCCGTGGTCATGGGCAGAATAAGCTCCACGTATTCCCACTCTTTATCGATTACCCCAGCGACTATAGATAAGGCCAGACTTCTCTTTTCTTGTTTGGATTTAGGAACCAAGAGAACCTCTAACTTTTCCAGTATCCTTTTGGCTTTTAGAGTTAAGAGCTCCGGGTCTCCCGGCCCTACCCCAATTCCATAAAACTTACCGTATGCCACCCGGATTCCCCCTTTTCTGTGCCGAGATTATAGTAACTGGATTTCTGGCCTGCCATATTTCTGCAGTTCCTTTCCGGTTAAGAACGGCAATATTAACCTGGGCTGCCTCCAAATAATAACCTTTGCCTTTTAATATCCCGTAAGCATCAGCCCCATTGTTCAAACTGACCGAGTTAATCACCAGCCAGCCGCCGTCTTTCAATTTATCATCACAGGCATCTAAAATGGCTTTCATTTTTCCACCACTGCCTCCTAAGAAAATCCTATCGGCTGAGGGAAGACCCTCCATCGCTTCAGGGGCAATTCCTGGAATTACTTCCATATTTACTCTAAATTTCTTACTATTATTCTTAATTAACTCTATTGCCCGCGGATTCTTCTCGATGGCAAATACCTGGCCAGCGGGAATCAACCGTTTACACTCTATAGCCACCGACCCGCTGCCGGCTCCCACATCGTAAACCAGTGCACTGGGGAAAAGGCGTAGTTTGGCAATAGATAAGACCCGGATTTCATTCTTGGTCATGGGAATACCCTCTTCTCGTTCAAAATACTCGTCGGGGATTCCCGGAGTAATAAATAAATCATTATTCATTAAAAATCACCATCACTGTATTACTATAATCCGCATTGTCGTTTAACAGTTGTGCTAAGCTGGAATAAATAATCTGCTCTTCCGGATAGGATAGGTTCTTTCCCAAAGCTATGCTCAGGTCGGGAATGTCGTTTTCTCTCAGATATCGGGCTATCTCCTGGGGCGTCCAGGGTACCCCGGTTAACAAAACCGTCATCCGGGACCTTCTTATCACCGCAGGCAACTGGTCCGGACACCTGCCATGAGTGCTCAGTATCGATGCTTCATTCCAGGGTCGCTTTAAGCGGGCAAACATGACCTGAACGGAACTAATGCCAGGGATAAACTCCATATCCTCCTCGCCAATATGCTTGATCAAATAATTTGCCAGACTAAAGATTCCGGTATCTCCAGACACAAGGACTACCACCCGTCTTTGCTTTCTTTGTGCCCGCATGAAATTTATCAGCTCCGGTAAATCACGGTCTGCCGGATACTGAGTCTGGCCCGGGCTCGCAAATGTGTCCAGGAGCCGCTGTCCGCCGACCAGTACCTCAGCTTTTTTTATGGCTTCGAGAGCAATAGGGCTTATATATCGGGCATCCCCTGGCCCGGTTCCGACTACTATAACTTTGCCTGCCAGCCTGATCCCCTCCCTATTTCTAAAGCTCTGACATCATAGGCTAATATTTCTCCATTAAGCGCATATAATATGGTTCCCACCTTAATATCCCGGCCCAGCCTTTCCTGACATCGCCTGCTCACCCAGTCAGCAATGGAATAATAAACCTGGTCAAGCTGGTTATCTCTAATTAGTTCTACCGAAGCTTCCAGGGTATTCAACTCCATAATTTGTTTTATTATGTATTGATCAGCTCCCAGCATGGCAGCGTGAGCAGCAAGTGTCTCACGGCGTGCATCGGCTGTCTTACTGTGCGTATTAAATATTCCTGCAGCCACCTTAATTAATTTGCCGATATGGCCTAGCATTAGAATCTCCGTTACAGGCCGCCGGGCACATTCATCAAGCATTAAACCAACAAAATTGCTGGTCTGAACTACTGCGTCTTCAGGTATATCCATCTCTTTGGCCCTTCTGGCCCCCATACCTCCCGGGGTTAAAACCAGCGCCTGATGTCCCATGGCCACAGCCTGATCGATTTGAGGAACCAGAGAATCAATATAGGCATCATCGGACATAGGCCGAACAATACCTGAAGTGCCCAAAATTGAGATACCGCCTATTATGCCTAAACGGGGATTTAATGTCCGGGGAGCCAGCTTTTCTCCGTCAGGAACAGATATCACTACTTTTGCTCCCTTGCCAGATGGTAATACCTTTTTTAATGCCGAAGATATCATCTTACGAGGCATAGGATTAATTGCTGCTTCCCCAACCGGGACAGCCAGCCCGGGTTTGGTAACCTTTCCCACCCCCGGGCCGCCTTCTATAATAATGTTTGTGTGAGGAAGCAGTTCAACGCTGGCAAATATACTAATACCGTGAGTAACGTCGGGGTCATCCCCGGCATCTTTTATAACTTCAGCTACCGCCTGGCCATTCTGGCAGTGGACACCTTTTACTGGTATGTCGATATTTCCCCCGCCAGGAAGGTCGAGAGTAATCATGACAGCCTGTTTTCCTGAAATTAATATTTCCAGGGCGGCCTGACTGGCTGCAGCAGCACATGAACCAGTTGTATAGCCTGAGCGTAGATTTGTGCGGTTTTTTGCTGGACCTGCTGCCATAAAAACACTCCTTTTGAGTCTAGATAGACGCGGACCGCGCGGACTTCTATGACTTACGCCGACTCTTTTTTGAGGATAGACAACGTGTTTAGACCTCTTTGCTATGTTCATGCTATGCCCTTAGTTGCAGTTCGATATTTTTTGCAGGAATTTATAAAGTTATGGGCAGCTCGAGGATTAGAACGTAAATGCAGATGGACGTATGAAGCCAGTAAGTTTCCTTGTATATAGCCTTCTCCCCTGAAATCGCCGCCCTTGCCGCCCTGTAAACAATAAGCTGTTTCTTCTGCCCCTATTCCTGTTAATTGAGAATAATGAAATTCATGTCCTCTCAATATATCTCCCCTGCCAGCAATAATTGAGTCCTGCATGGCTGTCGCTTCAACATATCCTAAAGCAGCCAAGCTATGGGTCATTTTAACCTCTGCGGGAATGATACCCACTCCCGGCCAGGCAGTATCTGAAAAGTCCCTTATTTTTTCAGTCAGGTACATAAAGCCGCCGCATTCAGCAAAGATTGGCATCGACTGCATCCGGGCTGACCTAATTGAATCTATCATGGGCCGGTTATTAGACAGCTGCTCCAAAAACATTTCTGGAAATCCTCCGCCCAGATATAATCCATCCACCGACGGAATCGAATTATCCCTTAACGGGCTGAAAAATTTAAGGTCAGCCCCTAATTCCTGCAGATAATCCAGACTATCTTGATAATAGAAGCTGAACGCTTCATCTCTGGCCACCCCAATGGTTACACTCTTATCGTGTATTGTTTCTTGCCAGTATGTATTTAAGGGAGGCGCATTCTGAGCCAGCCTTAATAAAGAATCTATATCCAGCTCCGCTTCAATTAAATTTCCCATCGCTTCTATGGCTGAATGTAAGCGGCCGTTTTCCTCGGCCGGGAGCAGCCCCAGATGCCTCTCCGGCATTGATATGGTCTTATTCTCCGGTATACACCCCAGTACCTGAACACCTAGTTCTTCTTCGAGGCTCTTTTGTAAATCCTCCTTATGAAACGCACTGGTGTTGTTTAGAATTACACCTTTAATCTGCACGCCGGGTTCGTACTCCATATATCCTTTAACCAGAGCTATACAGCTTTGGGCCATAACCCTGGCATTGACTACCAGAATTATCGGCGCATTCAAAATTGAAGCGACATGGGCTGTACTTCCCTTAATTCGCTGCCCTTTGGCGGTATCATATAATCCCATAACCCCTTCAATTATTGATATTTGTGCATGAGACGCATTTTTAGCGAATACTGTTTTTACTAGCTCTTCAGAACCCATCCAGCTATCCAGATTATGTGATTTGACTCCGGCTGCGTAATAGTGTAATCCAGGATCAATATAATCTGGTCCCACTTTAAAAGGCTGTACCGAAATTAGTTTTTTCCTTAAAGCAGCCATAATTCCCAGGGTTAAAGTTGTTTTACCCACCCCAGTATGGACACCGGCAATAACTATCCGAGGCGAATTCATAATAAACCTCCTACTTACACAGTCGTTGATTTAAGCTCTGGTCTTCCCGGTACGTTTCTTATCAGACCCTCTGACAAAATGGTGAAATAAAAAAGCTTCTACCTAAAGGCAGAAGCAGCATATCGAATATACGATAAATCGCAACGAATGAATGCACCTTCCTCGAGGAGCCTTTTCGTAAAAACATAGGCAGGTATACTGGCTCCCAGGTCATCCTCCCCATATCCCTTCCCGATTTCTCAGTGGTTATGATATGGTTTGTAACTGGTTACAGTGGCGGGACCGCTCAGGTCTTTAACCTGATTCCCCTTTAAGCCCTCTAATGGGCACCTAGTTTTTATTTTGTTTGTTTACCATATTATATTACTAGTTCCTTTTTTTTACAACCAGAAAATTTATCCCGCATTATCGTTTCTTAATTAAAACTTTCTTACATAGTCCTTTTCAAAAATGGATAGTTCAGCCAGTCTGATATTCTTTAATCCATTATTATTACCATAACCAACCAAATATTCGATTTCCCCTTCATTTGGTTGATTAAAAACGGTGGCTTGCTCGATTGATAAACACTGGCATCCGTTAGGAACCTTTTTTAAATATCCACTGTCACACTTCAATACAAATAAATTCATATTAATCCCGCTATTCCTTGTTGCTCACACCAGCCTCTTCAAACGTTGCCATTTCATGAATTATCTTTACAGCTGCTTCAATGAGACTGAACGCCAGTACTGCCCCAGTGCCCTCTCCTAATCTGAGATCCAGGTAAAGCATTGCCTGTAAATCCATTAAATCAAGTGCTATCCTATGCCCTGGCTCCTGGGATAAATGAGATGCAAGCATATATTTCTGGCTGTCTGTATTTAGCTTATAGGCTACCAGGGCGGCTGCTGTAGAAATAAATCCATCCAATACTACCGGAACCTTTCTAGCTGCCGCTCCTAAAATTACACCGGTAAGTGCAGCTATTTCCAGGCCGCCCACCTTACATAATACATCCAACGGTTGGGATGGGTCAGGCTGGTTAACCTCGATCGCCTTTTTGATTACCTTATGTTTTATGCTCAAGCCCTTATCGTCTACTCCGGTGCCTCTTCCGGTAATTAAGGTAATATCCTTTCCGCTGAAACAGGCCAGAATAGCACTGCTGGGTGTAGTGTTGCCGATTCCCATTTCGCCGGTCGCAACCAGGGTTGCCCCATCATCAATTTCTTTATTGACGAGTCTGATTCCTACTTCAATCGCTGCTACAGCCTCTTCTTCGGTCATCGCCGCTTCTTTAGCCATATTTCTGGTTCCTTTTCTAACCTTGCACACATTTAAGTTGGGGTGATCTATGGGTTCTGCAGCTATGCCTACATCAGTTACCACTACCCTTGCTCCAACATGATTGGAGAGTACATTAATTGCCGCCCCCTGGTTTAAAAAATTGAGCACCATCTGTGGCGTTACTTCCTGCGGAAAAGCACTGACCCCTTCCTCCACAACTCCGTGGTCACCTGCCATGGTCATGACAACTTTTTTTCCCAGCGTCGGCAGGGGATTCCCTTGGATAGCAGCTAACTGAACAGCAATCTTCTCCAGAACCCCTAAACTTCCTGGTGGTTTAGTCAGGCTGTCCAGCCTGCACTGGGCTGCCACGCCCGCTTTTTGATCAACATCACTGATACTTTCCAGCGTTCTTTTGAATAATTCCATATCCACTACCCCCTCAAATATTTCTTATTTAAGAAACAAAAAAATTCTCAAGCAAATATGCTCGAGAATTTTTCCATCATCCTCACGGCTTTAAATGGGCAAGGCAGGTTTTCTGACTTCCGACTCAAACGCCTATTGAGCCAGCCTTCCCAGGTTTACCCCAGTGACTATATCGGCTCAGACTCGTCGGTTACAGTGGCGGGTCCGTTCAGGAATTTAACCTGATTCCCTATTACCCCAAAATGGGCACCTAACTCATTAATTTAGTTGTTATTTACATTATAAGTTCCTTATGGATATTTTTGCAACTAGATCTTTTCAACAAATTCCTCAATTATCTGCTGCCTGGCTACTCACCACTCACCCTGAATCTCTGCATACCGATGGTCTACATTAAAATCGGGTTTGTCAAAATAACTGCCATTAGTGCCAAAAGTAGCATCAACATTGATCCATCTGGCTTCTTCAGTCGAATACACCTGATTCCAGGCGTGGTCTCCCCAGGCTACACCGCTGTACCCTAAACCGGTAATTAATCTAACCTTTAAACCCACCGCTCGGCACATGGATATATAAAGACTTGAATAATCAAAGCAGATCCCTTTTCTCGTGTTAAAGGCAATAATCGAACCTGATGAAATTCCCTTAGAATCCTTACTGATCATTGCAGCCTTGTTATAATCGTAATCTATGTTCTGACTGACCCATTTATACAACAGATACGCCTTCTTCTTGCTGTTTTTTTCATTGCCTACAACTGCTCTGGCCGTTTCATCTATTTGGGAGTTTGATTTAATAGCTTCATCCAATGTAACCCCGTTGAAGTAAGTTATTACTCGGGTACCGTTTCTTAGCCCATCCGGAGTTAAACGTCCTCCGGCGTCTCCTGGCTCTGGGATCCTCGTCATGGTATTCCCGAAAGAGTCATTTACCAATACCGGAATTTTTTTGGCTATATTTGAATTAAGAACCGGTGATACTGCATTTTTATATAAAACTTGATATGCATCTGACTCATTCATTAACCTGGATAAGTGCGGAGATGGGAAATAATATCCATAGAAGTTGAGCAGCAAGCTTAAAACGAAAACTAAAAATGCCGCTCTGGGCACCTGTGATAAAGCCCCTATTATCCGCCGCAGCACGCTGCCCATGGAATCAAGCAGGGTGTATAACCCATCAGCAAGAGGTTCTAAAAAGGCTTTATATATCAGCCCGGTAAAAACCCTTAGTATAATATGAACAATCAAAAGTATTGTCGGTACAGCAACCAAATAAATCACTATGTCCTGGCCGTACAGCAATGTCCGAATACTGTCAGGTATCAGATTATAAATCTGTTTAAATATCCCGCTATTGTTATCAAAAAATATCCTCTTGGTGAGATAAATGGAAAGGATAAGTCCAAACAAAAACTCCAGGCCATCAAGCAAAGACCATAATGAATGTTTAATTCGTGCCCTAGAAAAATCTTCAAAGGCTCCCATTAGTATTGGCAGAGCGAATGCTGCTATGAGTATTCCTGTTATAAGATTAATATTTGACATATGATATATCCTCGTAAATTAAATAATTTTAGTCCATATCTTATTATTACTATATATCCGATATATGCAATTGTAAATATCTGGAATATGCTAATTAATCAAAATTGCCTACTTATATTACCTAAAAAAATAAGAGGTTTCAATCTCCGTCATAACGGAAGATATCATTCCTCTTGATAGTACTTTAGTTCATATTGCTATTTTCAAGAACGGCGTGAAGAAAATTTACTTGCATTCAATCCTGCTACCTGTCCTTCACCGACTGACTTGGCTATTTGATAAGGAGGCCCGGTGCAGTCTCCAGCCGCATATACGCCGGGGAGATTGGTCTCCTGATTGCGGTTGACTTTAATATGGTTGTCGGTTATCTCTAAACCTGGCACTAGACGATCCGGAGCGGTCTCTGCTCCAAGAACAAACAGTCCTTCTACCTTTATGGTTTGACCATTGTCCAGTTCCAGTCCTTCAACAAAATCCTTTCCGATTATTGTTTTTGGTTTGGCATTAACAACCTCTATCCTCTGATCTAAGTTTCCGATTTCTTTGTACAAAGGCAAATAGTAAACTTTGCTGCAGATTTCAGCCATAAAATTCGCCTCACCTTCACCTTCATCACTATACCCTATAATCAGTACATCCTTATTTCTATAAATCGGGCCATCGCAGGTGGCACAGTATCCCAGTCCCTTTCCCAGGAAAAATTCCTCCTGTGGCAGTGTAGGCTTATACGGTACTCCTGTAGCTATTATGATAGTTTTAGTTGTGATCATGTCATTGCCAACTAGTATATTGTAGATTCCATCAGCCTCATTTATTGCCTCAGCCTTAACATGAATTATTTCAACATTCATTGATTTGGCATGATTCATAAAATTCTCCAGCAAAACTTCACCGCTAACATCTGAAATTCCCAGGTAATTATTTACCTTTTGTGCCTTATGCAGCGGCGGACTGCATACATCGGAACCTATGACAATAACCTTTTTATTACGAATAGTCGCATTTATTGCAGCTGACAGACCAGCAGGCCCGCATCCTAAGATAGCCAGATCATATAGTTCGTGTTTAATTTTATTCATCCCTTTCCTGTATAATAATCTATCTTATATTATCCCTTATCTTCTACATTTTACTTATTCATTTGCTAATTAATGATTAACTATTATAAGTTCAGAAAATAATACGGCTGCAATCGACTAAGATTGCAGCCGTTCACTTACTTATAATGGAGCACCCTTCATCCTTCGGATACTACTAGTGCTCCTTGTGGTCGCTATTAAGGTTGCGGGTACAACTGATGTAAACTTCGTTTACAAATTAATGGAGCGGGAAAAGGGGTTCGAACCCTCGACACCCGGCTTGGGAAGCCGGTGCTCTACCACTGAGCTACTCCCGCCCGCAATTAGTTACAAGAGATATTCTATACCATATCGCCGTATTTAGTCAAATTGGTCTATCCTTTTGCTTACCATTACTTGTTTGCGATCTTTTATGTTTTGAGAATAATTTTTCCCGAAAAATCAAAGCTAATATAAAGTCGGTTGAAAGGAGCACTTGCCGTGAAGGTTTTATGGAAGGGTGCAATAAGCTTCGGTTTGGTAAATATCCCGATCAGCATGTATGTAGCTACCGAAAATAAAGATATAAAATTTAATTATTTACACAAAGAATGTATGTCTCCAGTTAAGTACCAGAAGTTTTGTTCCCGGTGTGAAAAGGAAGTAAAAAGTGATGAAATTGTAAGAGGCTATGAATACCAGAAGGGAAATTACGTGGTCATAAACCAGGAGGATTTTGAACGGATTCCTCAGGAAAATACCAAGACGGTTGACATCCTGGACTTCGTAAGTCTGTCCCAGGTTGATCCTATTTATTTCGATAAGACTTACTATCTGGAGCCTTCCGCGGGCGGGGAAAAGGCTTACAGCTTAATTGTTGAAGCCATGCAGAAGACCGGTAAAATTGCCATCGCAAAAATTTATATCCGGACCAAACAATCACTGGCAGCAATACGGGTAAAAGATAATGTGCTGATAATGGAAACAATTTTTTATCCGGACGAGATACGTTCACCAGCTTCATTAAGTCAGGGGCTGGACCCAGGTAAATTACACGACAATGAAATAAAAATGGCGGTAAGCCTCATAGAAAACCTATCCACTGATTTTGATCCTTCTCGTTATGAGGATACCTACCGGCAGGCTTTATGGGAAATAATCGAAGCCAGAATTGCAGGCCAGGAAATAGTAACCCCGATCCAGACTGCCGAGAAAGGTAATGTAGTCGATTTGATGGAAGCTTTGAAGGCCAGTGTAAAACTAGCTGAGGAGAATCGTAAAAGTACTGCCAAAAAACCAGGCGGTACCCGAAAAAAAGCTAAAACGGGAAGTTAGTTATGGATTCTTTTTTAAAAGACATAGTAAAGGTAATGGAACCAATTCTTTTGCCTGAACCTTTTGATAGTGAGGAGTTTTTTTTTCAGGTTAAGTGGGATGGGGTTAGAATGCTGGCAGTGATTAATGATGGCAAGGTCCGTTTAATCAATAAGCATTGGCGGGACAAAACGGCACAATATCCGGAAATGCAGCAGCTAGCAGAACATTTAAAGGTGAAATCAGCCGTTCTGGATGGCGAAGTTGTGGTTTTAAAAGACGGCAAACCCAGTTTTCCCTCCGTAATGAGCAGAGATCAGACCAGCAATACCCAGAATATTAAATATATTCAGAATATACTGCCTATTAATTATATGGTTTTTGATCTGCTGTACCTTAACGGCAAAGACCTTCGGTACGAGGCTATTGAAACACGACAATCTTATTTAGATGATTTGGTCTTTAATCGAAATTATTTGCACCGGGTAGAGTCCTTCCCCAACGGAAAATCGTTATTTGCTTCAGTTGAAGCTATGGGTATGGAGGGCATTGTAGCCAAAAAGAAAGGGACGCCGTACACTCCGGGCAAACATCATAATGATTGGCTGAAGGTCAAGTGCCGCCGTACTCAGTTGTGTCTCCTGGGGGGCTATACTCTACGAGGTAACCTGATCAATTCTTTATTGTTGGGGGCTTTTCGGAACGATAAATTGATATATATAGGCCGGGCTGCTACGGGACTAACTTCAGCCCAGCAAGAATTTCTTTCCACTCAGCTTCCCTTGTTGCAGGTTCAGGAGTCACCTTTTGTAAACATACCTTCACGGAAGAAAGGTTATTATTTCGTAAAACCCCAAATAGGTATGCGAGTAGATTTCTTGGAGTGGACAGAAGATATGAGTCTTCGTCACCCTGTAATTAAAGAATTTATTGATTTTAATCCTAAGGACTGTACTATATTGTAAAAAAGGAGCAGCTAAAATGGGTTCATCTATTAAGACACAAGTCGCTGGAAGAGACCTATCCCTTTCTAACCTGAATAAGGTATTCTGGCCATTAGAGGGCTATACCAAGAGCGAACTTATTCAGTATTATGTGGAGGTCGCCCCTTATATTATGGAACACCTCAGGGATCGCCCCCTCGTTTTTACCCGCTATCCTGATGGAATTGAAGGTAAATTCTTTTACCAGAAAAACGCCCCGGAATATACGCCGGAATGGATAAATACCTACCTGTGGCAGTCAGCAGATCATTCTACTAATAACTTGATTTTGGTGGAGGAGCAAGCAACCCTGGCCTGGCTCGCCAACCAGGCTTATTTAGAAATTCATCCCTGGTTCTCGAGAAAAGATTCTATATTAAACCCGGATTTCGTGGTTTTCGATCTGGACCCCTATGAAGGTTGTCCCTTTAAAGTGATTGTGGATATAGCCCTTGTATTAAAGAATCTCCTTGATAATATGGGACTTAGGTCCTATATCAAGACCTCTGGTGCTGAAGGTCTTCATATATATCTTCCCATTGTAAACAAATACGATTATACACAGGTGAGAAATTGGGCTGGCAAAGTTGCCGGGATGGTCTGCACAGCTATGCCTGAAGTGGCTACAATTGAAAGGAGCGTAAAGGCACGGGGAAAAAAGGTTTATGTAGATTATATGCAAAACGTGATCGGCAAAACACTCTCTGCTCCCTATAGTGTGAGACCACGTAATGCAGCCCCAGTTTCCACTCCTCTGAAATGGGAGGAATTAAAAGATATTTCTCCGGCTGATTTTAATATTAAGAATATATTTGCACGTCTTAGAAAAACGGGTGATCTTTTTAGTCCGGTATTAACAGATAAACAGGCTATTGATGAAGCAATAGGTGTTCTGAGCTAAATGCAATAATCTAATCTTTCGAGTTCAAAATAAAAAACGCTCCATATCTGATATGCTTGAATTCCACACATTTTTCGGCAATTCTTAATTAAATAGTTATCTGCCCTTTTTTATATAAAATAGAAAAACTGACTCCAGAATGCATCACTCGGTTATACAAACTGGGGTCAGTATTGATAAGGAGAGTAAATAGAAGATTTTCTTTTAAATTAAAAGGGATAATCCTTAAAGGCTATACCCTTATTAAGCCATTACTCACCATTTAGTCATATATGGACTGACTCTTATTTGGAAAACAAAATTACAAAATATATAACCATAACCAGCAGGCCCAACGGAACACCCCAAATTGCCCATTCTTTACTGCTGATTTTTAATTTGGAGGCCGAAATTATATTCGGAATATTACCTGGTATAAGCATACCCCCGCTTATTAACAAGCCCATTATAATAGCCGTTACCTGGACATCTGTCATTTGTTTGCTTATTTCAGCTGCTGTTAAGGTAGCATTGTCAAGAACGGCCGAAATCATATTTACCCAGTATAGTAATTGCGGAGAAAGGCCTAGTACGTATTTATCGATAAGTGGCTGAAATCCTTCTCCCAAAAATACCAGAGCCATAACAAAGAGATATACTTTTAGGGCTCTTACAATAATACTCTTCCATGTATCATCTTCCATTACGATTTCATCAGCAGCAGCATCACTGAGAGCTGCATCGCCGTTTGCAGAACTTTTGCTTGCACGTCCAACGTATATGGCACCTAAAATCCCAAATCCAATTACTGCAGGAATAACATATTTTGCCAACAGGTCAAATAGATAAAAGAAATTTTCATCCAATTTTGAAATCGCTATAGTGGCCAGCGGTTCACCAATGGGAGTAAGGGCTGCCCCCAATCCGATAGAAAAACAAGCTATAATACATACTACTATTTTTTGTTTTCTCATCAGTGGTAAGAGATAAATTATTTCAACCAATATAATTGAAGCTATTATAGCAGTAATGACGCTTGATAACAGTCCCAGAATAACCACAACAAGAAATACAAAAATAGATAAGGGTATTTTATTCAATATTTTGTTAATAAAGACTTGAAACTGTTTGTTTAATAGAAAGAAGACCGCCCCTGCAATGAATACTGCCGATGCAATCATTACTGGCTCTTCAAATGCTTTTAAGACCAACTCAGTACTCATTATTCCAGAAATTATACTGGCTGCAACCCCCATAACAAACAGAAATGGTTCCAAATTTTCTTCAACCTTCTTATTGACAAAAGGAACCACCAGAACTAGCAGCAGTACTACGATTAAACCTGTAATAACCATTATTAATCCCACCTATTGAATTTAAATATTAGATCTAAACCTCATTTGGAAATCCGGACAATAGAGACCTAGCTCTAAGTTATTAATTTTCCGTAGAGCCAATCCCCTATTTTAGCATGTATACTTGTTCTTACTTTATATGAATCAATATCCATACCGGTATTTTGTGAAAAATCACCTTCGTTTCATTATAACCTATTCAAGCGCTCCAGTAGAGTTCTGATTAATTATATTGCAAGGTGTATGCCAGGTAATTGGCAAAACTCAAAAAAGGCGCCAATGCTTTTGATTGCAGTCTTTTATCACTTCTCCTTTTCCCCAATATACTGGCATTTGCTAAAAACATAAAATAAGTTTATTTTTTTAATGACTTATTTAAATCAGCGCATCTATTATAAATCCAAATTTACAGGTGATTTAATATCGTATCGATATTTACAATATTTTCATACTCCTACAGAGCCAATTCCCTGTGTGTAGAGCTTATGAATATAACATTTACCGGCGATACATCTGTGTATCTGCGATACCTCTGTGTATCATCGCACTCTCGCTCTCCAGACTTACCTATATGGCAGTCAAAAAAACGTCAGTTTTTTGAACAAACTTTTAAGAAACTGACATTTTTTTGGCTGCCGTTAGATAGATACTTCTTTGCTTCACGGACTCCTACGTAAACGGACACACACCCTTGGATAATATGATTAAGCAGCTACAGCAAAAATTGGTCTATGAGATGCGAGGACTATTTTCCGTTCTGATTACTATTTCTTTACGCCTAGTATTTTGCCGCTCTTGGTGGCTTCAAGGTCATATTTTTTGGCCCAGTATATACCTGCCTGCCGGAGAACACCATCGGGGTCACCGAGATTATACATCCAGTTCTTAAACTTTAACATTAATAATTCTGAAAGAAGATAAATAATTGGAATTCTATCATTTAATATCCACCAGATAAAGGGGGTAAGCAGATACCATAGGCTCCCCTCTGATCTGTACAGCAAAACAGCAAAGATAAAATTGACCAGCAATTTAGGGATCGGATGAACAGCTGATCTAACCAGGTAATTATTAACAGTATAGTGATACGAAAATTGATTGAAGAGCGATGTAGACATCATAAGTCCTACAGAAGCCATAATTGTATAAAACATGTTTTTACTTATATACAGTATAATTGGAAAAGAATAAATAGAAACCAGAGCTGGAATAAGAAGCCAATATGCGGTTTCCCCGACCAGAGTTTCAAGCGGACGTTTATCGAGAAGCAATCCAAAATGCTCCTCAAGCTCCCTGCGGGAAAAATTAATTTTTAGGCCGCCTTTCGTGACTAAGCTGTCTTCACCTGGAACCTCATTTAAATCTTCCCAAAACTCCTTCAAGCTGTGAATCCCCTTCCTCATGAATTACTTTTAAAATGTAATATTTACTTTATGTTGTGCTGTTTAGGTATTTTAGATTCACCTGGTACATCTATTTTTGTAGTCTCTTTTGTCTGGCGGCAAATGCAATTCGGTAATAATACTGCCAAACCTTCCAGTAATACCCTTTTGCCAGATAAGGCCTTTGGAAAGCGCGAACGTTCCAAGTCCACATATAAATGCGACATGTCTTTCCGACCAATTGCTTGTAATTGATAATTCAGGATATGGGGACTGATTTTTAGTCCGAGATCCCTTGTCTAAAGCAGGTACAAGACTATTATATCCTGCATTTATCAATTCGGACTTCAAATGCACACATAACTTATTCAGCAAAGTCTGCCCTTCCATACGTCCAAAAAGCCATTCCTCAGAAGGCCATAGCACGTTCCTTCTGTTTCCTTTTTTAACTGCTGCAGTAAACGGTAAGAAAAAGGATATAACGGTTTTCGCTTGCGGTAACCATTCTTTCGGAAGCATAAAATGTTTCCCTATTAGTGACGGTTGTTTCAATAATGTAAAGTACTCATCATCTGCAGCGCCACAAGCAAAGATTGGTGACCCGAAAATTTTAGTTCCTCTAGCATTATCCGATATGGCTATTTGGCTTGTTATATAATTGTCTTCTGATTTATCTACAAAGCACTCTGCATTTTTTATTAAATTCTGCTTGTCCATTTATTTCTCCTAACTTATATCCCATCACGCAGTTAAAATTTATTAATGCCAATAAGACTAAACATGCAGAATCGTTTGCGATAAGTTATACATTGCACTTTCAGTATCCTTAATAGAAAAGGTGAGGTTAAAACCTCACCTTTTCGAAGGAGCCTATTCATTCGTAGATTAAGACGCCAGTTTTGTATCTTCCTCAAGAGCCGCTTCGACTTTTTCAGACCAGAGGGAACCAAATTGGGTATCGCCTTTGAAGAAGTCTGTACCATAGGCAATCAAGCAGCAGATAATACCAATTGCAAATCCATAAGCAGCTCCCTTGGCAAGTACTACACCACCGATTACACCGGCAATTCCAAGATCCCTGAAGCTTCTGGATTCCGTGATACCGATACGTACGCTGACAAATCCCTGCACGATCATGGTTAATGCCATTGCAACCGGCAGAATTGGTTTAGTCATAGCAACGATTGGCATTAGCCAGTAACCGGTAAAGGTTCCGAAACGGAAGGATGCAGCTCCACCATAGATAGAATCCATACTGTCGCGGCCCTTTTTGTATCTTTCACAAGTTACAACCTGCATGGCAGCCCATAAAGGTCCGCACATGGTAACGTCTGGTCCTATAATAGACATACCTAAGTTTCTAATTCCAAAGATTAAATGAGCACGATTCGGGTTATAGTCAATTTTTTCATCAAGTCTGGTGATATCGGCATCTTTAACCAGTGCCTGGGATTGAACAACGTCACCAAAGAGAACGACGTAAATGGATATAATCATTGGAATGGACTTCAGGAACAGTGATAATGAGGGCCAACCAAAACCTTGCGGACCCCAGGGTACCCACTGTGTCCATAGTACGCCGAAAGCCGGGTTTGAGAATGACCATTGAATCACTGGCCATTTAGCTTCACCAAATAGCGGTGCAGCAATAATCGCCGCTATAATACAAGGGAGAATTCCCAGGTTAGCAACCGTGCTCCAGATTCCGCCTTTTTGAGCCAGCCTGGCAAAGTGATTTGAAAACAGGAAGTAAAAAGCTACTATTAGGCATATTGCAGTGGTTATTGGGAATAAATCATACTTTCCGCCTTTAACAAAGATCATATAAATGGCTGAGAAACCAGACCCCAGAATAATACCAGACCTAATTGCGTTGGGAATTAAACTGATAAATTTACCCGCCAAACCGGTTGCACCAAGGATAATTGCAAATATACCCAGTCCCATCTCAAACGCTACCAATGCCTGCATTCTTGGTGCACCTGCCGGAAAGGTTAAGCAGTACGCCATCAGCAGCGGAATAGCTGGCGTGATCCAACCGGGAATAACCGGGTCGCCCAGCCAGGTATGCCATAAATAGAAAAATCCATTCAATATAACGATTGCCAGGGCTACTTCAAAGGGCATATCTAAGGTTTGCTGCAGCATAGGAATAGCCCCTAAACAAACGGCGCACATAACCAAACCCTGGATATAGTCCGCCCACTCAAACTTATAGTGTACACCAGGGAACCTCATTTTAAACGGTCCTACCGGGATAAACTTAGTCTCTTCGCCATGCTTTCTGTATTCGCGCATATTTTAGTCTCCTTCTCTTATATAATGAGGTTTATATAATGAGGTCTACTATTTAAAATAGGTAGCTTTTATTTGATCTCTTATCTCACTTCTAAAATCAGGATGTGCAATATTAACTAATGCTTCCATTCTCTCTCTAACAGTTTTGCCTCTGAGTGCTGCAATTCCAAACTCTGTTACGACGTAATCAATATCATTTCTTGAAGTAGTTACACTCGCTCCGTGATCCAAGGTTGCGGCGATGCGGGATACTTTACCTTTGGCAGCGGTCGCGGGTAATGCGATAATCGCTTTTCCGCCTTTTGACCTGGCCGCGCCTCTGACAAAGTCAACCTGACCACCTACACCACTGAACTGTATCGGTCCAAGGGTGTCGGCTGCAGCCTGACCCAGTGCATCAACCTGCAGTGCAGAATTGATAGCGACCATCTTATCGTTTCTCATAATTACATACGGATCATTTACATAGTCCACGGGGTACATCTCAACCAAAGGGTTTTCATCTACCCATTTGTAGAGCTTTTTAGTTCCCATCAAAAAGGTTACAATCATTTTTCCAGGATGCAAAGTTTTCTTTGCACAGTTCACGACACCCCCTTCTGCCAGGTCCATTACTCCATCCGAAAACATTTCCGAGTGGATACCCAAATCGTGTTTGTCGGTTAGAAACTTCAAAACTGCATCTGGAATAGCCCCTATACCTAGCTGCAACGTTGATCCGTCCTCGATCAAAGATGCAATATGGCGTCCGATTTCCTTCTCTACATCTCCTATGGCTGGAGGTTGTAGTTCTTTGATCGGCAGCTCAGAAGGTACAAAATAATCGATCTCATCAACCCTGATATAAGAGTCTCCATGAGTTCTTGGCATATTGGGATTCACTTCCGCTATTACAGTTTTTGCCGATCTGATGGCTTGCAGAGTATAATCCACTGACACACCGAGACTAACAAATCCGTGCTGGTCGGGGGGGGTTACCGTGATCAGTGCAACATCAACCGGCAGTCGCTTCTCTCTAAAAAGCACTGGAATCTCGGAGAAAAAGCACGGGGTATAGTCTGCTCTGCCTTCAGATACTGCTTTCCGGGTTGGGCCGCCAATGAATAATCCATTATGCCGAAAATGTCCTTCCATTTCAGGCTGTGCATATAAGCCTTTTCCCATGGCGACCATGTGGACGACTTCAACATCTTTTAATTCGCTGGCTCTGGCAACCATAGCTTCCGGCAATATTCCCGGTTCACCGCAGGCATGTCCAAGTACCACCCGATCTCCAGACTTTATATATTTAACAGCTTCCTGAGCTGATGTGACACGACTGTTATAATGATCTTGCCATTTTAACAACTTCTTTGTCCTCCTTTCTCTAAAACTTGCTGCATTACTTTGACTGTTTGCTGGTCGGGAGGAACCTTGGCATAATCCACCAGGCTGCCTCCCACTACGACCAGCTCACTGGCTTGATCTTTAATATTATCTATATTAATACAGCAAACCGAGCATCCGCCTACAATCAATCCTACGTCAGCATTTTCTGTAGTTACTTCAACAAACGTGTGTAATCGGAGCAGATTTAGTACTTCATTCACTAGTTCTTTGCGATTAATGCTCGGGTTGCAGCCACCACAATATTTAATCAATAGCTTCATATAAACTAGAACTCCTGCTAATTATTAAAGATCAGCCTATCATAGAAAACTACCAATCAATATCGGGGTTTTCTTTGATTCCGCAAAGGATTTCTGCCTGTGCTTTACGGCGCTCCAGGTCAACCAGCCGGGTTATCATTATTCTCTGAGCTTGAGGTGATCCAGCGCCATGCATGGATTCTGTCAAGTATCCAACTGCTGCCGCTCCCTGGGTCATGTTCTCAATCAGTCTCAACATTCTTTGACGGTTTTCTACGGGAACATCATCCCTGCAAGTAGAATATTTCTTTACCAGGGGTCCTATTTCAGGATGGGCAAAGTCTTTCTCTGACGGCATAGTAACAAAGTATCCACCAGCAATATCCTGTGCTAGTCTGGATATCTCATAAGGGAACCTAGTTACATTCTGTTTACAAATATTAGCCAGCAACAGATCAATCAGATAATTTCCTGCTGCGGTCTTTCTTCCCTCTGCTGAACAGGCAATGCCGCATGCATAAAGGGTCTCATTCAAATGGCACATTTCAACAAGTTTGTCTTTAACATGAGAGGCTTTGGCTGCACCTTGATAATCAGCAATGGCTTTGGTTGCCCCAATAAGAGCATCACCCACGCCAACTTTACAACCGCCGTAGCTCTGACGATGATATCCTGCGAAGCGTTCAACTATCATGCTTGAAAAGTCAGTTTCGCCATCCATGAATACTCTTTCCCATGGTACAAACACATTGTTGAATATGGTCATTACTTCTTGTCCGCCAAAATTGACGTTTCCGATATCTATATTTCCGCCTTCTAATTTGCGGGTATCACTGGCCTGTCTTCCATAAACAAATATCATTCCCGGAGTATTTAATGGTATTGCAAAACATACGGCCCAATCTTTTTCTTCTTCTTTGAGAGCGTTGTTGGGCATCACCAGTATTTCATGGGAGTTAATCATACCCGTCTGATGCAGTTTGCATCCGCGAACAACGATTCCATCTTCTCTTCTTTCTACAACATGAAGGTAGGCATCGGGGTCAGGCTGCTGTCCGGGAGTCTTTGCGCGGTCACCGCGGGCATCTGTCATACATCCATCTACAGCCAGATCGTTTTCCTGAACATATTCCAGGAATTTCACAAATCTCTTATGGTATTCAGTACCATGAGCCTGATCCAATTCATAAGTGGTACTGAACATAGCATTAAAAGCGTCCATTCCTACACATCTCTGGAAACAGCTGCCGGTCTTCTGGCCCAGCAGTCTCTGCATTTTTACTTTTTTAACTAAATCTTCAGGACTTTGGTGCAGATGGGTAAAGCGGTTAATTTTATTTCCGTTCAGACTGGAAGTAGCTGTCATGATATCCTCATATTCAGGATCAAGTGCCAGCTTATAGGTCATAGCCATTGAATTAATGGAAGGTCTGATAATTGGGTTGTCTACGTAATTTTCAACCTTTTCTCCGAACATGTAGAGTTCAATGTCCATCTGTCTAAGGTCATCTAAATACTGTTGTGGTGTTCTAAGTGTCATTCTCTAGTACCTCCTTCTCAGTGTAAACGAAGTCTGATAATTAAGATCTTTTCAGATTCCGTTTCCTTACAACCTACTTAAAGCGCTTTTGTAGGGTTCTGCTCTATATATTTGCAAGGAGTGTGCCAGTTACTTCAAGCACTAAAAAAAAGAGTATACTTTTTTCACTACTGTCTTACTTGCTACTTTTAAAATCCGAATTTATTGGCATTTAAATAAAAATTAACTTTATTTTATTTCCGAATATTTATTATAAAATTGCTATATTTAATCCGAGCCCATAACCAAAAGGCGATTTATTATTGTATCGCCTTTTGATTATTCTCTTCCTTCTACAAGACTTGTCCCCCGTTACATAGACCTCAAATCACATCTGATTCACTTTTGTATCCTTGATACCGATTTGTATCAATCAATCTGCTCCCAATCTTATTCCATACCGCGCAGCCTTACGAACAATTGTCGGCTGGCTGACTCCCAGTGCGTTAGCTGTTTTTCGTGTGCTTCCCATTCGTTCGATTGTTTCTAAAATCAGGTTTTTTTCAAGGCTCTCTACCGCTTCTTTCAAGCCTAAGTTTGATTGGATAGCTAACTCTAAAGTTGGTTGAGTAGCCATCACGACGCTGTTTATTTCCATTATTTCTTGTTCTTGAGTAGTCACTATAGCCCTTTCAATTACATTTTCGAGTTCCCGTACATTTCCCGGCCATTTATACTCAAGCAATTGCTTAAGGGCTTTCTGGTGCAGGGATTTATTGAGACCGTATTTTTTATTATAGATATCCAAAAAATGGGAGATCAGGGCTGGTATTTCCTCCATTCTTTCCCTTAGGGACGGAACGGTTACCGGTACTACATTTAGTCTATAATAAAGATCCTTCCGGAATTGATTCTGTGCGACCATATCCCATAGGTCGCGGTTAGTAGCAGCTATAAGACGAACATCGATCTTTATAGGATGAGTAGCACCCACCCTGGATATCTCGCGTTCTTGAATAGCGCGAAGAAGCTTTACCTGAAGAAACATGGGCAATTCACCGATTTCATCCAAAAACAGGGTTCCTCCATGAGCTACCTCGAAGAGACCCATTTTGCCACCTTTTTGCGCACCTGTAAAAGCACCAGGCTCATAACCAAAAAGTTCGGATTCCAACAGGTTCTCAGGAATTGCCCCACAATTGATACGAATAAAGGACTTTTTCCTACGCAGACTGTTATTGTGTAAAATCTCGGCTATCCCTTCTTTACCTACTCCTGATTCACCCTGAATTAAAACGGTTGAATCAACATGGCCCAGACGCAGGACCAGATCCAATAAGTCACGAGATTTAGCAGAGCTTACAACATATTTTTCACAGCCTTGTACCTTCATCTTCCGCAGCTGTTCTTGATATTGAAGACTTAGTCTCTGGGCTTCTTTCACTTCCTGTTTGAGGAGGTTGAGTTCTGTGATATCGCGAACATTCGTAACGACCCTAAACAGGTTACCTTTGTCATCAAAAATAGGATTACCGGTTACCAGGATTGTCTTTCCCGTGATTTTAATCTCCTGGGTCAAAGTCACTGTTTCACGACGCTCCATAACCAGTATGGTGACTGACCGATCATACACTCCTGTTTCAACCAGTTCCTTCATATTTCTTCCTACTACATCCTGTGCCTTTATCCCGGTAATGCGGCTATACGCCTCATTAATCATTAATGTTTTTCCGTCGCCGTCAGTCACGTATATACCATCGAAAGATGACCTTATAATAGCATCGACTTCTTCCTTAAGTTCACAGGTAATTTTCAGCTCATTCGAAATATTTTCTAGTTCAGAAATATCCTGCAGAACTGCTACGGCCCCGGCTATTTTCCCGTTAATTAAAATGGGAGTACGATTAGACATTAGTATTTTATCTTTATAAATAAACCTCATACTAGCCTCGCTATTACCGGATTTCAAAATTTCCATAAGGTTTGATTGAGGAAGGAAATCAGGGAAAAATCGACCGATTACTTCTTCTTTGCTTATCTCAAATATTCGTTCAGCAGGTCGGTTAAATATATTAATATATCCGTCTGCATCAATGCTGACAATAGCATTATGGGCTGAGTCAATTACCGCGTTTACTTCCTGGCTAACCGTATCAAGCATTTGAAAAAGAGCCGCTGAGACATCTGTTTTGGTAAGCATGCCAACCATTTTATGGTTATGGACAACGGGTAACCTACCGTAACTCAGGCCTTCAAGTTTACTCACATCTTCTTCCAGGTCTATGGTTTGAACCTGTCGTTCCATATGATTGACAATAAGCTCGTCGAAATTAAGTCCATCTGCAATAGCTCGATACAAATGAGTTTTACCTAACAGCCCAACGATTTCACCCTCATTATTAAGAATTGGGGCTCCATCAATCCGTTTATCCATAAACATCCTGGCTGCGTCCCTAAGGTTCTGGTAAGTATAGAGTGAATAAACTTCGGAACTCATAATTTCTGAAACCTTCATTTTATCCCTCCTTATATCGCGATACACTTCTTGATCGCTCGATTCACTCCTGTATCGCTAATATTATATTAATTTCGACATTTATACAACTGAATTTTTTTCCACACTATTTAATAACTAATTTATTACGGAATACCAATAGCAGGGCCTGTCCGGCCCTGCATGCTTCAGGTCTTGTTTTTGATATTATGTAATATATAGCGGTTTGTTTCATTGATTACAGTTTTGAATCAAGGAAATATCATTTTACCAGTTAGCTGCCTTTGTTCTTATCATTTCAAACCCTATTCTGTTTTTCTTTTTAGGTTTTTCTGGCTTATTGGGCTGCTGCTTTCTCGCTTCCAGTTTGTCCATTTCCTTAATCTTCGTTGTCTTCATACGAGGTATCCTATTCCCACCCTGCCGCTTACATGCTGCACCCCAATGCACGATGCAGTATCCAGCGTCATGGCAGGAATGGCAAGTTTCAACCTGAACTTCTATTTTTGCCATGTTTTCACCTCCCTTGTTTAGACATTGTCAGGCCTACATACCACTCGATCATTAACGTTCAGAGATATATAGCACCTAATCCCATTTATGTATTAAATTTCTTGAAGAGTATTAATAGTAAACTCCTCTAACTAAGAGATTCACATATCGACATTGTTAAAAGTGTACATTCCTTGTTTTATATTTAATGCAAGTATCATGCCAAAACGATCTATGTTAACCAACCAAACCACATGAACCATATAGTAAAAAGGCAAAAAAATAGCGGGGATTTATATCCCCGCTATTATTAGCGTTATATGGTGGGCGCGGAGGGTTTCGAACCCACGACTTCTACCGTGTGAAGGTAGCACTCTCCCGCTGAGTTACGCGCCCACATATGTTTATTTAATTGTATATAATTTTAAATTATTCAAAATCTAGAATAAACTGTTGGTAACTATAGTCTGACTTCTTTTGGGCCCAACTGCTAACAACGATTGTTTTACTCCGCTTAATTCTTCTATTTTGGCAATGTAGTTTCGGGTTGCCAGCGGTAAGTTATTAAACTCAGTTATTTGGCTGATATCCTGGTTCCAGCCTGGCATTTCAATATACTCAGGGATACATTCCTGGAGTACATGAATATTATCCGGGAACTCATATAAAAGTTCCCCCTTATAACGATAAGCAACACAAATCTTAACCGTTTCGAAACTATCCAGTACATCCAATTTCGTAATAGCTAGATCAGTTAAACCGTTTATGCGAGCAGCATATCTTAAAATCACTGCATCCAGCCATCCGCATCTCCTCGGCCTGCCTGTAGTGACTCCGAATTCGGCTCCCCGATCTCGTAACAGTTCTCCCGTTGCATCCTCCAGCTCGGTAGGAAAAGGCCCTTCTCCAACCCTGGTTGTATAAGCCTTGGCAACTCCAATTACTTTGCCTATCTCTGTTGGTCCAATACCTGAGCCCACACAGGCTCCGCCTGCAGTAGGATAAGAAGATGTCACGAAGGGGTAGGTCCCATGGTCTATGTCCAATAATGTCCCCTGGGCACCTTCAAAAAGAACGTTTTTTCCTACCCTGAGATCTGTATGTACTAAACAAGCTGTATCGGCAATATACTTTTTCAATATCCCGATTTGAGTCATTAACTGCTCCAGCATCACATCAGCATCAAAACCGGGTTCATCATAGAAATCTTCTAATAAACGGTTCTTACGTTCTACCTCGGCAGCAAATTTCTCCCGGAAGTATTCCTCATGTAAAAGGTCACTTATCCTAAATCCTATTCGGCTGATTTTGTCAGCGTAAGTAGGCCCTATTCCCCTCTTTGTTGTACCTATTTTTTTAGTACGATCTTCAATTTCATCTATCTTCTTATGATAAGGCATAACTACCGAAGCCCGGCTGCTAATCCGCAGGTTGCTGGTATCAATACCCCGCTGATGCAGTCCGTCAATCTCCTCGATAACTTTTCCCAAATCTACAACCACTCCGTTACCAATTACACAGAGTTTTTCAGCATGTAATATCCCCGATGGGATTAAATGCAGCATAAACTTCTCTTTGGCTAACTCTACCGTATGCCCGGCATTGCTGCCGCCCTGATATCTGACTATGCAATCAGCTTGTTCAGCTAGAAAATCGGTAATTTTTCCTTTTCCTTCGTCTCCCCACTGAGCCCCAACTAACACTACGGCTGGCATTAATCCACCCCCTGGTTTAGTGTATGAAATCACATGTGATAACATACCCCTGCGTTGCTTTATTTCCAACCTATTAATAGTATCAGAAGGTCGATATGGTGTCAATAATAGCGAGAAACGCAGTAAATGACTGAACGATTATAATTTACTTATCAGTACCAAAAATATGTTGGTATGCTTCATGTATATATTTGATGGTTATTATCTCTATGCCCTTAATCCCTACCGGTATATTAGGTTTATTCTCAATTGGAATAAGTACCTTCTTAATTCCTGATTGTTTGGCTCCCAGGATTTTCTGATAAATGCCGCCAACCGGCTTAACCCGTCCCTGGATGGATATTTCCCCGCTTACGGCTACGTCCTGACGTGCCGGTCGGTTCAATACTGCGCTGCTTATAGCCAGGTATATGGCCGCACCCGCTGAAGGCCCATCAACCTTGCCGCCGCCAATAATATTAATGTGTATATCGTAGTTATTAAGGTTCTCTCCTCTTTCTTTGCGGAAAACTGAGGCGGCATTAATTACAGAGTCTTTAGCCATAGATCCTGCCGTATCATTAAACCGAATTGTTCCTGTCCCCGCTTCAACCGGAAAGGCAATCGTTTCTATTTCTATAAGAGATCCCAGGTGACCTGATACTCCAATGCCAAATATCTTGCCTATCTCGGACTCATCAGTTGCTTTACTCAAAATATAGGGCGATATCCTGCTGTTTTGAATGGCTTCATATACATGCCGTGACTCGACCCTGGGCCGTTCACAATTGTCTGACTGTTCATTGATAGTCAGTGCATATGCATCTACCAGTATTTTATTGGCTCTGCGTCCATCATGACAATAATCACTAATAATACTGCTGACCCCTGTCTCGATTTCTATCTCCAGCTTACGTGCAGAATTGATAACAATCTGTTCAATATGTTCCGGGTTCAGGGGCTCAAAAAACACTTCCATACACCGTGACCTAAAAGCAGGGCTAATTTCTTCCTGTGATCTGGTGGTAGCCCCAATAAGCAGGAAGTCCGCAGGGACTCCCTCGGCAAATATTTTCCTTATATACTGCGGAACCCGTTCATCATGGGGGTCATAATAAGAGGAGTCAAAAAACACCCTCTTATCTTCCAGTACTTTTAATAATTTATTCTGCAGATAGGTATCCATTTCGCCAATTTCATCAATAAACAGAATGCCCCCGTGAGCATCAGAAACGAGCCCCAGCTTTGGCTCAGGTATACCCTCTTCGGCCAATTCGCGCCTGGCTCCCTGATAAATAGGATCATGTACGGACCCCAGCAGGGGATTGGTTGATTCCCGCGGATCCCATCTCAATGTGGTTCCATCTACTTCCACGAAGGGAGCATCCTCACGGAATACGCCACCCTGTCTGCCTTTTGCCATTTCCATGGCCAGTCGGGCACAGGTTGTCTTGCCCACACCGGGCGGACCATATAGCAAAATGTGCTGGGGGAAGGGGGTATTGAGCTTAGATATTAGGGCTTTTAAGGCTTTTTCCTGACCTATGACTTCCTCCATTTGCCCTGGGCGCAAGCGGTCAAATGCTGAGCCCTTCAAACCACTGCGTTCCATCTTTTCCAACTGCCCAAGTTTCTTTAGTGTTTGAGCATTCTCATAGTGATTGCTCTGTTCCTTAACAACCTGCAGTTTTATATCTCGTAAATAATCGTTATATTTTTCCTCCATTTTCTGTTGAACCCGCAGCTGCAATTTCTCCTCTACAGCTCTCCGTGCATATTTGTCAGCTACCAGGTCCTCCAAATGGTCTAAGACGTTTCCTAAATCTTCGGTCGCAGCCAGCTCATTCAGGGTTGGATTCTCCTCAAGCATTTTCTGTAATGCCAGTATCCGGTCAACTACCTGCTCCGAATTAATTAGATCAACTGCATCTAATTTGCTGGCCCGAAGTATAAAGCCCTGAGTTCCATAGAGAATGTCCAGTTGTTTAATGAGGTTGGTGATTCTTTGGTTTATATCCTGTTCTTTATCCTGTTGTAAATTATTCTGTTGCGCATTCTTGATCAGGTACAGCATCACTTATGTCCTCCCCGGATTACTCAGGCGCTATAATTAATTTTATTTCGGCTTGAACCGAAGGATATATTTTCAACTTGATGTTATAATTACCAATGTGCTTTATAGGATCTCCTGTATCTATCTTCTTTTTATCTATTACTACGCCAAACTGCTTCTGCAAAATGTCGGCAATTTCCTTGGCGGTAACCGCTCCGAAGAGTTTATCTCCCGCTCCAGTCTTAACTTTGATTTCCACCTTTTTCCCATGCAGCTTCGCTTTCAGTGCTTCTGCGGTATCCTTTTCGTTGCTTTTCTTCTTTTCTTCCTTGATACTCTTTTCCTGTACTTCTTTAATTTTGGTCTTGGTCGCTTCCTCAGCTAACCCCTGAGGGATAAGGAAATTCCTTGCATAACCATCTGATACTTCTAATATCTGTCCCTTAAGCCCAAGTTTCTTAACTTCCTGGGTTAGAATCACTTTCATCTTGTTTCCTCCTTTTTGTGGTTCAATTTTCTGTAATCCAATAATGAATCAAATAAGCCTAAAAGGCCAACAAAAATTATAGCTGGTAAAGTAAATACAAAGATGGTAATTATAAATAATATTAAAGCCAATCCTTTACGTTTAGGATTCATCTTCTCCCATCGGTATGCAATGCAGGAAAGCCCATAATACATCGTTATCAGCGATGTTATAACCAGCAGATTAGATCCTACATAATAAATGTTCATCATCTCGTCTCTTCCCCATAACCACAAGGATAACGCAATGATGATTACCCATGTAAACTGCCAGGGCATAATCTCCTCTCGAAAGGGCCTCCTGGCTAGTATAGACAGATTCTTTTTTCGGCTTATGTAGGAACTCAAACTCAAAATAATATATACGGCAAGTATAGTGTAAATGTAATAAAAAGCAGGCAGGTGTACGACCATCCAATGTGCCACGATGGCAATGTTCTCTTTCATATCTTCCTGGCTGATACCCTGCTGCTCATAGAACTTCAAGAATCCGGTATCTTCGGACAGATTTACACTTTCTTGAACATAGTTGTCAATCTCGTATTGTAGATTAGGTATTAAGCCATTACCGGTATTGTAATAGGCCAAACTCATAAATAGAGTGACCAATACTACCGCGGATACCATTCCCCACTTCTGCAGTTCATAATATCCTTTCTTAAGACTTAAAAGAAGCCCTATTATAAAGGAAGGAATGCCAAAAACAAGTAATATAAATAAACTGCTGCTTCCGGTAAGCCCGTATAACAGCAGAATATTTAGCCCAAATAATATACCTAATTTCTTACGGGTTAAAAAGTTCCCCCCCAGGACCAGCGATACTCCCCAGGCAATTCCGCCTATAAAAGCTGATGACGGATAACTGTTTATGAGCAGACAGGATAACGATGATATTACAATAAAGTAAACAAAACCCGGCAAGTTATCACCTCTTCTTACTCTCTTTGTTCTCCAGGTATTTCTGCAGTTGGGTTAGATCCCCATACCACTGTTCAATTTCATGAGCGTCAGCTATGCTGCTGTTAAGTTTGTGCTTCACCCTCATCTCAATTATCTGGAAACTTATTCCGACTCTGCGTCCTAATATATATGTGATAATAATAAGGGTAGCCAGTGCGTCGACGGTGGCATCGTTTCCCGCCTTCAACAATGACTTCAGTAATACTGCCACAGTATCAACCAATTCTGCTTTCAGCCATTCTACTATTTTTAGATTGGTCGTAATGTCTATTTCTTTTTTCATAAGACACCTCCAACCTATCTGTTCTTCATCACAGTTGATTTTTCCTGCCTGTTAGGCACTTTTGAATTTTAGCAAAATCCTTTTGCTAAAAAAATGAAGAGCCAGATAAGAAAAGCCCGCTATCGAAGCACCTTAAGGTATGGCCTACTGCTTCACAGCAGGCTATATCCCCGTATAGAGTACGTTCAATCGAGCGGGCTTTTAAAATACTGATATGATTTGCTTTGTCTTATTAGTGGCTATTATTCGGATGTATACGGCAGCAAAGCCATAACACGAGCTCTTTTTATTGCCACTGTTAATTGTCTCTGGTGCAAAGCACAGTTGCCAGTAATTCTGCGGGGAAGAATCTTGCCCCTCTCAGTAATATAGCGACGCAGCTTGACCAGTTCTTTATAATCTATTCCCTCGACTTTGTCTGCACAGAAATTGCACGGACGCCTTTTCTTGCGTTTGTCACGTTTCATCAAGGTAGTCATCCTCCTTTATCTAGAAAGGTATTTCTTCCTCTTCATTTCTATCTACCATATCAATGTCTTCCAACTTTACTTCCCGTCCCAGATCTTCCCACTGGTCATGGTCCCTGCGGGCAGCAAATGGTTTGCTGGATCCAGAAGAGCCCGTACCACCTTTATCAAGAAACCGGACGTCGTCAGCCACTACTTCCGTAATCTTACGCTTCTGTCCGTCTTTGGTTTCATATGTTCGTACTTGCAATCTGCCTTCAACGGCAGCAAGTCTCCCTTTTCCCAGGTAATTGGCACAATTCTCGGCTAAGCCCTTCCAAACCACAACATCAATAAAATCTGTTTCTTCTTTATTGAATTTACGGTTTACAGCCAGAGAAAAAGTCGCTACCGCTGTTCCGTTGGTCGTATATTTAAGTTCCGGGTCGCGCGTCAGGCGACCGATAAGAATAACCCGGTTTAACATCTTTTCTCTCCTCCCTGGCCGTTAAAACGCTATTTCTCGTCTTGTCGAATAATAATGTGGCGCAGCAGACTATCGGATATCTTTATGACTCTGTCCAATTCTTCAACAGTTTCGGGCAGACCTTTAAAATGCCATAAACAATAGATACCCTCTGAATAGTCTTCAATTTTGTACGCCATGCGTTTCTTACCCCAGCCACCTACCTCATCAATAAACTCTCCACCAAAATCATCAATAATTTTGTGTAGCTTGTCCTTGATTTCAGCGGTCACTTCTTCAGTAAGATCAGGCTTGATGATAAACATCATCTCATAAGCACGCATTTTCACACCTCCTCCCTGTGGACTAAACCCGTTAACACGGGTAATGGCCCCGAACCCATATGTCCGGGGCAGGGACTTACGCTTCATTATAACAGTATTGTATCTGCTATTGCAACCGTCCGATTACAGTTTGCCCTTAATCAAAAAGCTTTTCAGGTCGGAAATAGGTTTTTCGATAATAAAGGTATCGTTGAAAAGCGCCTTCAAGACGGCTACCTGCTGATTGTGTTCATTAATCTTTAACCCAATGATGCAAAAAGGCTCCTCGTTTCGGGAGCTTTTCACTGTAACAAGATCACCCGCAGCGAATTGTTTATCAGGTACTTTTTTCAACACATCTTCCACGCTCCCTGGATACATTCCAATATACTGCTATACTATATGCTCCAGACGTGCAAAGTGTTATTCCTCAATTACGGCGTATTCTCCACTATCCGTATCATTTTCTTCTCAAACTCACTACGGGGAAGCATTACCAACCTGCCGCAGCCCGTACATTTTATTTTAATATCCATCCCCATCCTGACCACTTCCCAGTTATAACTGCCGCAGGGATGTTGTTTCTTCATTTTTACGATATCACCTAGATTAAAAACTTTTCTCTCCATCTTAACCTCTCTTAAATGCCTGCCAATTGGACAGAGTTCAAAACGTTTTTATCCCACTATTTTTATGGGTTTAAATCCCTGTTGAAGTACCCTTCCTATTGGGCAGCAAAAGCAGTTACGTTCTTGCATCGCTTTTTGAAATACATCAGCTTTGCCCTGGTCTACTGCTACAAGAAGTCCTCCCGCAGTTTCAGGGGAAAATATCAAGTCTCGGCGAGTAGGATCCATTCCTTCTTCGTATTCCACTTTATCAGCCAGATAATCCCGGTTAGTATAAGCGCCCGCAGGTATCAAACCGAGCCCTGCATACTCCAGAGCCCCCTCCATAAAGGGGATCTGATCACAATTCAGTTCTACTTCTATATTACTGGCTGCGGCCAGCTCAAAGAGGTGTCCAGCCAGGCCAAACCCGGTTATATCAGTGGCCGCGTTCACTCCTACTTGCTGCATAACTTCAGAACCCGTTTTATTCAACATGCTCATCCACAGAATTGCCTCTTCCATCGCTGGTTTCGATGCCATTTCCGCCTTGATAGCAGTAGCGATTACTCCACTGCCAAGCGGTTTGCTTAAGAATATGATGTCTCCGGGGCGAGCGGTACCGTTGCTAATTACCTTGTCAGGGTGCACTCGTCCGCATACCGACAGACCATATTTAGGCTCATTGTCATCTACAGTATGACCACCTACCATCAAGGCCCCTGCTTCTTTGACCTTACTGAGCCCTCCCTCCATTATCTTTCGCAGAACACCCATATCTCCGCATTGCGGATAACAAACCACGTTCATAACCAGTAAGGGCTGCCCTCCCATGGCATATACATCATTGAGGGCATTAACCGCAGCTATTTGTCCAAAAATATAAGGATCATCTACCATAGGCGTAAGAAAGTCCAGCGTCTGAATGAGCGCCAGTTCATCACTCATCCGATAAACTCCGGCATCATCCCGGCTGTCAATCCCCACCAGGAGATCAGAATCCTGTGGCCACTCCAAGTCCTTAAGTACTTCTTCTAAGGTCCCCGGACCTATTTTTGCAGCTCACCCTGAAGCCCGAACCATCTCCGTAAGCCTAAGCGTCTTCTCCATACTGTATCACCTCTCCCCCGTCAAAGTCAGCATGAATTTCGTTCGATAATTCACGCTGCAACATAATTTGTGAGCTATAGCGAACATCAGTGGTACCCGGAGGGTGATATCGCTGATTTCTATGATTATCGCTGAATTGTTACTTAAGTTTCTCATTAGTAATTTGGGTTTCTTCATTCTGGTTGCCCGATTTTACTGCGTGTTTACTACCAACAAATAAATCAGCGTAAATCCCCCTCCGGGGACCCCTAGTGTTCCGTTGTCACTCCACTATTAAGGTTGCCGCGCCCGAAGGGTCCGCGTTATCAGCGTCTATCTTTCCTAAAACTTTTGCATAAAGGCCTTATAACCCAGATAGGCCATATAAATATCTAGTTTGCTGGCAACTTCAAAGGGCGAATGCATCCCAAGTAAAGCTACGCCGCAATCCACCACTTCCATACCGTAATATGCCATATATTGGGCAACCGTACCACCGCCGCCAATATCTACCTTTCCAAGTTCACCTACCTGCCACACTACACCGGCTTCATCAAAAAGGCGGCGAATCCTGGCAATAAATTCGGGGTTGGCATCATTAGAGCCAGATTTTCCTCGAGAGCCGGTATACTTGGTAACTACTACTCCGTTAGACATGAAGCTGCAGTTCATTTTCTCGAATACTTCCGGATAATTTGGATCCACCGCTGCATTCACATCAGCTGAAAGGGCGCTGGAAAGAGACAGAGCCTGGCGCAGGCTGTAATAATCTTTAACACCTGCTTTATTCATTATGTCGGATACAATATTCTCGATTAATAATGATTGCAGTCCAGTGTTTCCGGAACTGCCTATTTCTTCTTTGTCAACGAATAAACAAAGGGCAGTACGCTGTGGCTGCTCTACTTCCAACGCTGCCATTAAAGAGGTGTAAGCACATACCCGATCGTCCTGCCCATATGCGCCTACCATACTTCTATCCAGACCAACTTCCCGTGCGGGGTAAGCTGGAACCAGTTGTAATTCGGCACTGGTAAAATCATCCTCATCAATGTTATATTTCTCCTGCAATAGTTTCATAATGTAGGTTTTAATAGGATCATTCCCGCAGCCCGTCTCAGGTCGGGTGCCTATTAGGGCATTCAGGCTTTCAGCATTTATCGCTTCAGACATTTTCTTTTCCATCTGGTCTTTAGCCAGATGCGGGAGCAAATCGGATATCGTTAGCACCGGTTCGGTAGGGTTCTCCCCTAATACTACCTTAATTACCCGGCCGTCTTTCTTTACTACTACTCCATGTAAGGCCAATGGCATAGCCAGCCACTGGTATTTCTTAATTCCTCCATAGTAGTGGGTTTTAAGCAAGGCCATACCATCAGCTTCATACGCAGGCCGGGCTTTGAGATCCAGACGAGGCGAATCTATGTGGGACACTACCAGGTTTAGTCCTTCTTGCAGGGGCTCACTGCCTATCACTGCCAGAGCTGCAACTTTGCCTTTGCTAGTGATAATAATTTTATCCCCAGGTTTTATGGCGTCAATTTTACTAATGTCCTTAAACCCTTTGTCCTCAGCTAAACGGATTATTTCTTCAACAGCCTCCCGTTCCGTCTTGGCCCGAGTAAGGAAGTTAATATATACATCGTTAAATTGATAGGCTGCTCTTATTTTCTCTTCGTCCATTCGTGGCCAGCAGCTGCGATCCTTCTTTTCAGTATTTTGTTCCATATAAATATCCCCTTTCCTGATCATTACCTATATAATTTCCCAAAGCTCCCGCTAGTCTATACGCTCATACCTGCAATTGAGTGCAATAATGTGAAAACTTTCAGCAGGTAAGGCACTAAAATAGAATCCTGCATGGAAGTCATTATCTGGGAAACGCTTTTTATTCCCATTTTTGTACCCATCCCCAGCGGAGAGTTTAAAATCCCCAGGATTACTGCCATTATAATAACATTCTGGGCTAGTAGAATCCCTATTCCACCTGTATGGTTAATCTCTCTAAGTATACCCCAACACAGCATTTTTTCTAATATTGCACAGGAAAATTTAAACAGGTAGCTGCTTATTATATATAGTAACAGAAAACACAGAGTCACTACGATCAGGTATGAGAATTCTGTAAATTGACGATGAACAAAAGCTAGACCCTGATTTACAGGCAGGGACAGCAAGCCAGGCTGGCTAAATCCCGTGGCTGCTGGAATTGACATGCGCTTCTCCAGAAATGCTGCCAGAGTGCTGACCACACCATAATGTTCCTGCAGGTAAGCTGCCGCTTCATTGCGGTACAGGAAAGCAATCAACAGCCCTGCCAGGGTGCTGATAATACCACCTATCGTCCTGATAAATCCTCTTCTATAACCAACAATAACACTTATCATCAGAATTACGATAATACTGATATCCAGTAAATTGAATCCCATGCCACCACCTACCTCTATTCGAAATACTTATTTTAATAAGACGGGTATTAATCTTTTGAAAAGTTTTAATGCCGCTATTCCTGACAGTTTCTGCCTCCCTGAACGTATATTTATTGTAACCTTAATCCTATTCGGATTGTTATAGAAACACCGGTTTGCTCAGAAATTTTGGGGGCGATGATAGCATTGTATGTTTTTCCATATATTTCAAGAAACAATTGAGTAGTTTTAGGTTATTTATGATAATATAGAAATAGTCGATGATTTTAAAGAGTATAGGGAAGGAATCGTATGGATTTTGGCAACATTCAGGGACTAAGCGCATATATACATCAATTCGGTATTTTTGCACCTCTGGTCGCTTTTATTCTATTTGTCGTCCAGGCAATTTTACCGATATTTCCATACATTTTTCTGGCCGCTGCCGGGGGAATATTGTTCGGTTTTAAGCTGGGCGTTTTCCTTTCCTGGCTGGGCGCGCTGACTGGTGCATGTGTGGCCTATTGGATGTGTAGGATTCTGGGCTATACTAACTTTTTACAGCGGTATTATAAACGGTTGGGATATGATGTGCGGCAGCTCGATGCTTCGATGGCTTTCTGGACCATTATTGCAGCTCGTATCATCCCGGTTATACCTACCCCGCTTATTAATGCTGCAGCTGCATTGGGAGGAGTCTCTTTTCCAAACTTTTTCGCATCCTCGGCTATAGGCAAGATCCCCTCGGCTGCTCTTTATACCGGCCTGGGCCTGGCATTATTCAATGCTCAGGATATTCAAACTGCCCTATTAATCTTAGGCATTACACTGGTTGTTCTGCTTCTTATCAGGTATCAAGCCAAGAAAATGTTTCCCCGCAATCTAGACTGAATTAGCTCTCATTTTTCTTATGTTGAGTCCCGGAAATTACATTGTATACTATCATAAAAAGGAGTTTTGCTGCTGATTGATGTGAATAATCCATCAATTCAGCAGCAATAGATAACTATGTATGCTTATCTAAATATAATAATCAGTTCGGCTGTTATATATTTATTCATTGTACTTGCTATTCGTCTATTCGGGAAAAGAGAATTAGCACAGCTATCCGTAGTTGATCTGGTTTTTATTCTTCTTATCAGTAATTCCGTCCAAAATGCTATGGTAGGCAGTAATTCTACCCTGACCGGTGGTCTGGTTGCTGCTACCACCTTGTTTGTGGTGAATTATCTTTTAAAAAAGGTATTGCTGCGTTCCCGTCGTCTCAACCAAATAATTCAAGGCAATCCCTTGATGCTGATTTACAATGGCCAAATCATTCAAAAGCATCTGGACCAGTCCCAGATCTCTTTGGAAGAACTGGAAGCTGCTGTAAGAGAGCATGGAGTTGAAACCATAAAACAGGTAAATTTAGCAATCCTCGAGGTTGACGGTAATATCAGCGTTTTATCAAATGATTATAAAAATAAAACCATTAAGAAACGTAAAGCGCACAAGATTATTAGCAAGAATAATTAAGGTTATAAATTCATTCTAAACCCATTTCGTTTCAACCATTCTTTTCTCAGCTTGTAATCCGGAAGAATAGCCGCTACCATGTTCCAGAACTCTTTGGAATGATTGAGAAATACTAAATGACAAAGTTCATGAACCACGATGTAATCTAATACATCAATAGGAGCCATAATTATTTTCCAGTTGAAATTCAAATTGCCTTTTGAGCTGCAGCTTCCCCACCTGCTTTTTTGTTCCTTGACTACTATTCGGTTAGGTTTCTTAGGGATTTTGGGGAGGTAATAACTAAGCCTTTCCTCGATCTTCTCGCGTGCCTTCTGCCGATACCAACCCTTTATAACCTTTTCGATTAAATTCTTGTCAAATAGCGGAGTTCGGAGAAACAGCTTTTCTTTGTTTAATTCCAATCTCGCTCTAGGCAAGCAATCATTAATTTCTATATTTAATATATAATCCTGGCCAAGGTACATAAATAATTCCCCATGCACAAACTCCCTGGGGGCCTGCAGGTACTGAATATTCTTATAATAATCCAGCTTTCGGTAAATCCATGAAGCTTTTTCTTGTACTTTTTCGATTATAACCTTTTTACTGGTTCCAATCGGAACTATGACTGTTATTTTATCAGGAGCCTCAACTTTTATGGCCATAGTTTGGCGCTTCCTAAAGATAACCTCAAACCCAATGGTAATCGACTCATACTTAAAAGATAATTGCATAATATTCTCCTTAACCCTATTACAGCGATGTTAACAAACATGTCTCAAATATACAATGCTGCTTATGGCAGACTTCAACAATCTCCACCAAAAAACAGCAGTCTTGATCAATCTCAAGACTGCTGCAGCTTGCGCAGGATATATTTTTCTTATTACTCTATCTTGTACTTTTTAAGTGTTGAGGTGATGGTCGTATCCCCAGATATAAACTCCTGTTTAACCATGCCTATATCCTTTTTATAGTAACGGTAAATGACTTCTTCAATGCTTTTGGTTTTTATCTTAATACAATTATCAAATTTACCAATAGGCGTATCTACCTGCGCATCAACAGCAACAATCTCTTTTGCCCCATCATTATCTGTCCAATTAGTTCCGACCTGAATAGGTCCTTTTATTAAAATGGTGTCATTATTAGAGACGAAAGCGGTCTCCAGCATATTGTTGGGATTATATGACTCAGGCTCAAAATAGACTAGCTTAATGCCATTATCAGCCGCTTCTATAATTCGAGTAATAACTGTTCCCCCATTGTCCTCTGAAATCTGAGCCAGATTCCCTTTAGTAAATAATACTTTTCGATTAAAGGAAGCATACTCGTTGCCATCTCCTTCATATTCCCAAAAGCTTCCTTTGGCTAAGGGAAAGTAATCCGCCGGATTATTTATTGGCACTACCTTACCTTGGTTAACATCATTGCTCTTTTCTTTTTCCGTTTCCTGAGTAACATCATTGCATCCAACCAATAAATTTAGACTTAATATAATTATTAATACCAGCCATATTCGTTTCATTATTAACCCCCCTACAAATTTGGATTAATATTTTTGGGACTTACTTACTTTATTAATACGTTTTTAAAGATTAATACTTACAAAATTTATCTGTGGTCGGGCTGGTAAAAATTTGATGTTAAAAAGCGGCTCTGTAAGAAGAGAAAGAAGGGCAGGCAATACCCCGGCCTCAAAACCAGTCTTTCTCGGCTTAGCGAGGCAATGAAATGCCTCCCTGGTTGCAAGGAGGCGTTGGGGCTTATTTTATTCATTACATATAGCCTCAATGTGCTGAAGGGATATTTGGGCTGATTTAAACAGCATTGTTATTGTGGTTTCACATAATCGCAAAAAATAAAATCAGGACTTTCTAAATAGAATTGAAAGAAACATAGCCAGAAGAATCATTGCTGCACCTATTAAGCCCGGAAGGCCTAAATGCTCTCCCGCCCACCAATAACCCGCCAGGGCTGCAAAAACTGGTTCGGTTGTCAAAACAACCGCAAAACGGGTGGGGGTGCTGTACTTTTGCAGGTAATTCTGCAGCAGAAAAGCCAGGGCCGTAGCGAAGACCGCGGTAATAACTAAGGCCAATAAAGCGTTGAAGGAAAGCCTGGCTGGGACAGGCTCGATAACCAGACCGATAGCTAAACATACCAGGCCTACAAATAAGACTTGTATCCCGGTTATGGCTAACGCATTATGTTGATGAGAATAACGATCAACATAAATAATGTGCAGAGCAAAACCGAAAGCACCAACCAGAACTAGAAAATCTCCGTAATTAAGGATAAAGGAGCCTAACGGAACTGAAATTAAAAACAAACCTGCCGCTGCCATGATAACAGTTAAGCTAGTAGCTAAAGTGGGTTTCTTCTTATGTACCAGGGCATAGATGATCGGCACCAGAACCACCGAGACACCGGTTATGAAACCGGCATTGGATGAGGTAGTTAATTTTAGGCCTAGAGTTTGAAATGTGTAGCCGATAAATAAAAAAAACCCCAACAGTGCGCCAGCACCCAGGGTGGAGAAACGTATCTTTATTATATCTTTATAAGATAGGACCGCTAGAACAAAAAAAGCCAGGATAAACCTTATCCCCAGAAACAAAAACGGTCCGATGTCTGCCAGAGCATTTTTAACAATTACGAAAGTGCTTCCCCAAATACAGGCAACTAAGAGCATACACAGGTCCGCCTTGGTGCGGCTAATCTTACTAACCATAGATATACCTTCATTCTAAATACGATATTAGTTTACAACTACACAACACTAACAGGAAAAGGTCTAATTTTCAAGAGTGGCAAACTAAAGTTCATGAAGGTACAAGTATTAATTGCTGAGCGATAAACATTGTTGATTTATTGGAGGAAATGTATAATGACTTTAAGGAATATACGGAAATTAAAAAAAAGGAGTGTGGAATTGTTGAAAAAAATTGTAAAGTTGTTGTTAGTTAGCATGTTGATTATGGGACTGGCATTCTCTGCAGTAGGGTGTGCCAAGAAGGCCGCGGACGATAAAACTGCTGCAACCAAACCCGTATTGACGGTAGGTTCGGAAACTACATATGCCCCGTTTGAATTCGCGGAGAATGGTCAATATGTTGGCTTTGATATGGACTTAATCAGAGCTATCGGAGCCGTTGAAGGATACGATGTTAAGATTAATACCCTGGGCTTTGATGCCTTAATCCCAGCCGTCCAAGCTGGAACTGTAGATTGTTGCATTTCCGCGATGACTATTAAAGAAGATCGTGCCAAAGTTATTGATTTCAGTACCCCTTATTTTAAGGCAGGGTTAATTGTTGCAGTTGCCCAGAATAATACGACCATAAAGTCAATTGATGATCTTAAAGGAAAAAGGCTGGCAGCCGAAGTTGGAACTACCGGACTTGATGCTTCTAAAGGGGTACAAGCCTTGGATCCTAAAACTACTGTAAAAGTGTTTGACTCCGTCGGAGAAGCTTTCATGGAACTTGAAAAAGGCGGCGTGGATGCAGTTATTAATGATATGCCAGTAACTTCCTACTATATTAAGACTACCGGCAAAGATAAAGTTAAAACGGTGGGCGAAGTCTTTAAAGCTGAAGATCAATATGGCATAGGTGTTAAGAAAGGCAATGCTGAAGTACTTGCCAAGATTAATGATGGTATAGCCAAATTAAAAGCCAATGGCGAATATGACAAGATCTACAAGAAATGGTTTGGTGATTTAAAATAATCAGGTTAAAGGTTAAATCTAAATATAAAAGCGCGAGTGTTTTTCTCGCGCTTTTAGCTTGTTTTATTAAGGGGGGAGCCAATAAATGTCGCACATGGCAATACAATATATTTATGGCAGTAATTACATAGATTCCTTGCTGGCTATAAACGGGCTGCAGGTAGTTATCAAAAATTTCACCTATCTTCTCGAGGGAGCTCTGCTGACTTTACAGATTACAGTGTTGTCAGTTTTTTTCGGAATGCTGTTAGGTTTGATTACTGGCTTGTTTAAGTTGTCAAAGAACCGCATTTTATTTGCCATAGCAACCGCCTATATTGATTTCTTTCGAGGTACTCCCCTTTATGTACAGATCCTATTGTTATATTTCGGAATATTACCGTTATTTATGGACGCTTCACCCTTCGTTGCTGCAGTAATTGCATGCTCACTTAATTGTGGTGCATATACTGCTGAAATCGTCCGTGCTGGTATACAGGCAGTAGACCGAGGACAAATGGAAGCAGCACGCTCACTGGGTATGACTACCCGTCAGGCAATGACTTATGTTATATTACCCCAAGCTTACAAAATAGTAATCCCCCCGCTGCTCAATGAGTTCATTGCAGTGCTAAAGGATACATCTCTGGTAGCAGTAATATCTGCAGAAGAATTAACTTTACGAGGAAAATTGCTATACTCTACATATTTCGAGGCAGCTTGGATATGGGGAACAGTGGCTGTAATATATTTTATTATGACTAAGACCCTAGCAATATTAGGAGATTATATAGAGAGGAGAATGGCGACAGAATGATTCAGGTCAATAATATTCACAAAAGTTTTGGAAAGCTTGAAGTTCTAAAAGGAATAAACTGTCGTATAGCTCCCCGGGAAGTGGTATGCGTAATAGGTCCCAGCGGATCTGGTAAAAGCACACTATTGCGGTGCGTTAACCAGCTGGAATCTGTAAATATGGGACAGATATTTATAGATGGCCAAGAAATCACATCACCCAAGACTGATATCAATAAGATTAGACAACAGGTAGGCATGGTATTCCAACTGTTTAACCTTTTCCCGCATAAAACTACCCTGGAAAATATCACGATGGGTCCTATCAAGATTAAAGGGATGCCGAAAGAAGAGGCTGAAATCATTGCCAATGAACTGCTTAGAAAAGTAGGTTTAATGGACAAATCCAGCGTTTATCCCAATCAGTTATCAGGCGGGCAGAAACAAAGGGTGGCCATCGCTCGAGCCCTGGCTATGCAGCCCAAGGTTATGCTCTTCGATGAGCCGACCTCGGCCTTGGACCCGGAAATGGTCGGCGAAGTACTGGAAGTAATGAAAGATTTGGCTCATGAAGGTATGACTATGATGGTAGTTACTCATGAAATGGGTTTTGCTCGTGAAGTTGGGCATCGGGTTCTCTTTATGGATGAGGGTGTAATTATGGAAGAAGGTTCACCAGCGCAGATATTTGATAATCCGCATAATGCCAGAACCCAGTCTTTCTTAAGCAAGGTTCTTTAGATTCTTAACCCAAACATGGTCATTACTATACAGACTTTGGAATAATATTCTCATGAGTATTTAATTAGTAGTTGGGAGGGACATGGATGGATCTACAGGAGTTCGCATACGGCGATCGAAGCATAAGTCAACGGGAAGCATGGGTAACAAGTATTTTCAACCAGGTGAAAGGCTTTATAAGCAGCTATAACAATTCAGAGATTAGCACTTGTAGTTCTCTCAGTATAACCACACTGAAAAATTCCTATGTGAGAGGTCAGGTTTTCCCTTTTATAAATATACCTATCCGCTATCGCGAAAAGGAGCTTTTAGGATTATACGAATATTGCGGCGAGCAACTGCCGCTTTCGAATGAACATATTTACTGTGATTTTGTTATTCATGCTATTTATTACCCTGAAAACAAGGCAGCGGCGTCCGTTAAAACCATGGAGGAGCACATCCGGCAGACACTATCTGCCAAGGGCTATGAGATTCTGAACTTCGAAGAAGGAATGGCCACCATCCCCATCGACCGAAAAATACTGGAAGACGAAGGGGAATTTTTGCAGCTGCTTAAAACCCTGCTGGATGAAGCCATAAAAATGCAGACAGAGACAGTTTAATCATATGTTTAGCAATGCCTCCCCTAATTTCAAGGGATCTGCCTACATTTTGTTTTCTGCGTTAATGTACGCTACTCTCCCTATTCTGGTTAAAATCGCCTACGCTGCCGGTTTAGGACCTGATAGCACACTTTTGCTGCGATACCTTTTCTCTTTTATCCTGTTAGGCGGGTTGGTCAAGTTTTGTATACATGGGAGATTACTATCCCTATCGCCCATGGTGGTGGCCCAGGGAATATTCCTCACTTCATCCGGCCTTTTCTATTTTTTTGCCTTGGAAACCTTATCGGCTGGCTTAACTACGGTAATTTTCTTTACCCATCCAGTAATGGTGGCCATATTAACGATACTGATTTTTAAGGAGAAATTTATACCCCGGCTGTTTGTGGGGCTAGCCCTGGCTCTGACAGGTATTGCGCTAATATCAGGGCTGCTGGGTGGGGGACATGATTTGTCTGTCCGCGGGATTACTTGGGCTCTTCTAGCTTGTCTCTGCTATACATTCTACAGCCTGATTGGTCAGAAGACTCTCGCCGTTAATGATCCCTTGTCAATTACGGCCACTCTTTCCCTGCTGGCGGTAATTATAATAATTCCAGCTTATCACAGTGATTTAGGGCTCATTCTGCATTTAACAAGGCAACAAATACTGATTACTCTTGCTATGGCAGTTATGAATACCCTCCTGGCTGTTCTGTTTTTCTTAAAAGGAGTTCAAAAAGTTGGAGCCTCGCGAGCTACATTAATTAGTACTGCTGAACCGGTTTTTTGCCTGCTGATGGCCTTTTTTATGCTGAAAGAGACCTTAACCCCCATAGAACTAATTGGTTCCGTCCTGGTATTCATTAGTATGTTGCTGGCGGTCTATTCTCGTGCTTTGCCGGTTAATAAATAATCAAAACCTTCCCCGTGAAATACTCACCCGCCGCAGGATCACTACGGCGCAAACTGGATTTGAAGTCCGACAGAGGCAGTTTTCGTTAACCAACGTGAACTGCCCTTAAATCTCAGTTCGTCTTTTTGGCTTTATAAATAAAATTCCTCGCGTGGGTCAACACGTACGGTAATTAGATCGATTTTCCCTAGCGAAGATACTCTTTTCGCCTGGCGTACAATTATACGTCAGGTCATTTTTATCTTACCAAATTACTCGCCAAAATTACGGTCGCAAACATTTCTTATTAACATAATTACAAATAACCTATTTAATTTGCCTGGATCAACAAATAAATATAGCAATTATCATTTTCCCAGATAAGCTGCCCCCCGTTCCAGCACTCATTTACCTTAAATGAAAATAATTTGTTAATGTATATATTACATTTTACGCGATAATAATGTAATATATACTTAGCATTTTTACTAGCTAGCTTGCTATATGTATTTTCATTTATCTGCAAGGGAGGAGGTATGCAAATGTCAATTACCAACACAAACAATATCCTCAAGGTATTAGCTGCATACAATCCGTGGTGGCGTACTGGTTTATTACGGCCAGAATTCAGTCGGAACTATAAGCGATTTGCAT
>Ga0209639_1000561_pt1 | contig 50161 bp, 54 predicted proteins | sample EPASupsiteHSE605_FD_187268 | JGI IMG/M metagenome (GOLD analysis project Ga0209639, IMG submission 187268) | Bioremediated contaminated groundwater from EPA Superfund site, New Mexico - Sample HSE6-05 (SPAdes) (version 2) | ecosystem: Environmental > Aquatic > Deep subsurface > Groundwater >... | reverse complement strand
AGGGATACTTGCGACCATTTAGAGGAAATAACGGTTTATATAGAAGAAATACCTCCTCACATAACGAAAATATCGCCATAATCTATGGGTATTCCCGAAATCGAAAGACCTGATATCCATAAGCTAGAAAAACTTGTTTGAATAACTAGTCAGATGAGAATGAGGCTACTATTTATTAGACTTTTAGCACTGGAATCATATATTTGAATATCAACATTGGATGATAGACGGTATTGTATCTCTCGATATTATGGGATACAATATAGTAAATCTTCAAATTTATGGCTCATACCGCAGTAGACGGAGGCCAGTAAAGACTCAGTTGCTTGAGTCTTGCTGGTCTCCTTTAATATGAAATAAGCACTAGAATCGTTTCGAGCGAGGAGGGTAGTCACAGTCAATAAGTAAATATATCTGTGTGTGCCCATTATATCTTTTGGGAGAGGTGTTCGGGAAGTGGTTATTCTAGCAAAGACTTTAAAAAGGACCTACGGAGTCATAGGGAGTTTTTACACTTTACAATTTCAAGATGGAACATTATTAAACTGCCGTAATGTTCTAGAAATTTATAAAGGGCAAATATTCTGTCCCTATCAAAACAAATTACCCGACGCGCTTTTTGTTATGATGAATCCGGGCAGCTCCCGTCCCTGGGACAAAGAATATATCTCACCAATTTATACTGACGCTCTAATTTCTGACAAGGCGGAGATTACCTGTACTTGGACAAAAGCATATCCAGATATTACGCAATACCAAGTCATGCGTGTGATGGCCCACAAGGGGTGGAATCACGTCCGAGTGATCAATCTATCGGATATTCGTTCTCCTAAGAGCTCTGAATTCAAGAGTACATTAAAAACCCTTAATGAATATAAACCTAAACACTTACATAGCATTTTCTCTCCAGCACGAAAACGGGAACTTGAAAAAATGCTCCGGATTAAGCAATGCGCTCCGATCGTCTTGGCTTGGGGAACGGATGAGTTTTTATCGGAATTAGCGGTCCTCGGCTTACAAGCTCTCCCTATGAAGAATCGGAAGGGTGTTCGGAGCGGATTTTCAGGGCTACTCTTTTTTCACGCAAGCCCAACACTTCAGGAACATAAAGAGCGATGGTTAAAGGGCATTCTGAAAGCATTGGGGGCTTAATGCCTCGTTCAAACATAAGGATGGTGATATCTTTGTTCGCTACAATAATAACGGTCCTTGGTGCCAAAGGGATAATCGTTTTACTTCTTTTCGTTTTTGTGGCAATATCCATTCTGAAGAAACTTATTAAATTGGCCTTATTTTTGGGGATTGTTGCGATTGTTATCCATTTTGGGATGCCTTACTTCAATGCAGCTGTGACATTGAGCCGTTGATAATGTTTGGCGTTTGAAAGGAGAAAGCCATAAATGATTAAGCCTATTAATAATGAATACCGCGCAGATTTTGATCTTTTAGTTGATTCATTTAGAGTGGACTTAAACCTACGGACGATCTCTACTTTTCCTATGATCAGTATTTATAAAAGTCCAAAGGACTACCCAAGAAAATACGTGGCTCGTGTTTTTGATATACGGCCAGGGGAAGTGCATGCAACACGCTATGTGATGATTAGCGATGATCTTGAAGTGCTACGTGCTGCTTTGCCTAATGGATTTTCGTACATTGACAAAACTCCAAAAGATGATCCTGAATTAGTAGAAGTTTGGTTCTAGCTCTATTCACATGATATAGTAAGTAGAGAAGTTTATTAGTGAGGTTATTTCCAACGTTAGTATTATAACAGAAGGAAAAACTTGATTCTATCAAGTCTTTTGATTATACTTAACTCATGATTTAAGATCAGGGCGATACCGCACAGACGGAAGCCAGCATCGATCCATTATATGGGTCAGCTGGTTTCTTTTTTATTTGAAAAGGAGCGTTTTTAAATTGAGTATATTAACTACGGCCTTGAGTGTTATGGGTTTTACGGAGCCTGAGTATGAAGGCGAAAAAGAAAATCAGGTTTTTACAAAACCTGATAACCGTAGAGATAAAGTTGTTTCGCTTCATCCTCAAGTTCCACTACAGCAACCAACAATAATCCTCATCACTCCAAAAACTTTTGACGATGTGAAGGGAATTGGGGATCAATTAAAAAGCAAAGTTATTGTAGGTATTAATCTCACTAAAGCTGATGCAGGCATTGGTAAACGCATTCTTGATTTTGCTAGTGGCGTAGTCTACGGGTTGGATGGGCATATCATGAAATTGGGTGATAATGTGTATTTGTGTTCTGGGCATGGAGTTATAATGCATGAAACTGTGTTTTAAGAGATATTAATCGCCCAAATCAAAAAGGGGATGATTCATTTGTTATTAGATACTGTGGAAACGTGAAACAATAGCACTTCAAGTATTGCTTGTTCAAAAAATCGAACAAACTCCTAAATCGAATTTGATCTTTAATCGGTATATCGAGAAGAATATATATGAGCGCATTATGCTTAAATTGTGCCCAGGGAAAAATTTTTCTACTGATCAAATTAAGGAACGATTAATGGAGTTATCTATTTTGCCTATAGACTTTGAAAAGAAATAAATATTAGGAACATGGAGGAAGCCCTTTTGAAGGCAGAAATTATTAAATACCCAAATAAAGCCTATTGGTATTATCCTTTGGTTGGGAAGACAATCGAGCTAACCGGCGAAAAGTGGGTTGATGATGGGCTGCACGAAAGACCGTTTGTGCCAGTTGTTGATGACGGTGTTCGCTTGTCTATGGTAAGTTATACGACGACCTCAGGCAATGAGGTATGCGCAACAGATATAAGGATTTTGGAGTAAAGTTAAAAAATGATCAAAAGGCTAAGCAGCTTTTACCTAGTTTTAGACATTTCGGGAGGCTCATGAATAGTTCGTATACGTGCTAGATACAGGGGAGGGAATTGAATTGAATAAAAAAACAGTTATTCTAGCTGTCGTACTTGTGGTTTCGAATATTCTTGTATTCTTTACCAATGTGCCGTCATTGATCATGAGTATAGTACTTCCGCCACAACCGGTAGTGTTAGTCGTACCAGAAACAGGAGTGTCTGCTGTTAGATCGTATATGCCAGTAATATACAGTTTTCAAGTTTCCTTCGATATGTGTTATTTTTTCTGCGTAAGAAAAACAATAAAGTCTATTTTTATTAGAACCATAATAACTGACTGTTAATGTCATTGAATTATACTTGAACTTATTGAGGAATTAATAAAAGGGGGATAAAATATGAATAATGAAGGAAGGAAAAAGCGAATCGCCTAGTCTTTCTAAAAGAGTGGATTTTCTTTTTGCATTTAGCTGGTAAGTATTATTTGGAAAAATTACGGTTATTCGTCGTTTCTCAGATATAATAATGTCTATTTTAGGAGTGAGAGGAGACCTAGGTTTGAACCATCGGTTAGAGTACATTTTCCATATGTTTGAAGATGTACTACGTCTAAAATACCATGGGGAAGATGTGCGTGATACACAGGTTAAATTAGGAATTGCCATAGCGGATTTAATAGCTTCAAATAAAAAGGTTTTGATGTGCCATGCTCCGGTTGGAACAGGTAAAACTTTCGGTGCCTTAGTACCAGGTATTTACGATACTTTAAACTATCAATCGCGCCTTATATACTCAACCTCATCTCTTAACCTACAAGCCCAACTAAAAAATGAGGAACTTCGTTTTCTTGAAGGACATGGGGATATAAAAAACTTTATTGTTGCTAAAGGAGCTACTAACTACCTTTGTATAGATAGAGCCGAAAAATCATCCTTGGTGGAAAACATCAAGTCCGATATATTAAAATTTACTATGCAGCCTAACGTAGAAGGGGACCGCGTCGATTTTGAAAAAAGTTTTTATTCTTTGACCGATGATCAGTGGTTAAAGGTCCGTCTTGAAAAGCTAAAAGACTGTCTATATTGTGGCAGAAAAACCATCTGTCCCACCTCTGAGCATCGAAGTAAGTTCAATAATCCCCGAATAAATGTTGTGGTTACTAATCATAATCAGTTAGTCCAATCCGTCTTAAATATTCAAGAGGGTAAACCACCGATTTTAAATCTCAATATGCTCAAGGGACACATTGTCATTGACGAGGCCCATGACTTTGAAGATGCAATCTTGTCACAACTTGCTGACCGAATTTTGCTTGAGGATTTAAAGAAAATTCTTAGGAAAATGGAGTATCAACGGCGTCGCAAAATATTAGATTACCTCTCAGTTATCAAAAGGTATATTCATCGATTAAAAAGAGAATATGACACGAATAGGGGCCGACATAATCTATCAGAAGAATGTATAACGGCTTTAACCCAAATCCGAGTAGAAGTCAATCAAGAAATAACAGAACGTGCTGCCCAAAAATTGGACTATGGGCATTACAACCGTGCAGATAATGAGGAAAATGAAACCGATAAAATTGCAGAACTTTTGGGGAAAATTCTCGACACGACAAACTATAGCAGCTGGCTTGGTTTTGAAGACGATAAAGAAGAAATAACGGTGGTGAGCAAGAAGTTCCGAGTCAATGCTCGAATTATTATTCAGGAGATGCTGAGAAACAATAAAGTAGTGTTTATGTCCGGAACTCTTGCAGTGGACAATTCTTTTGATAGTATCTACTACTCGTGGAATGGTAGGTTCCCTAACTCTAAAGAGCTAGTCTTAAACACCGTTTTTGATTATGAAAAACAAGCTATGGTTTATGTACCGAAGAATTTGCCCGAACCCGTCCCGTCAATATCAGATCAATTCCGAGATTATACCAGTATTTTATCCACTGAGATCATTGAACTTATTAAAATTACAGGTGGGCGTACTTTAATTCTCTGTACTTCCCATAAACAAATGGTCCTTATTTCCGAATTTATTCAATCCGATTTGGATCAAATGGGTATAAAACTTCTTAAACAAAGAGACAAGAGTATTGAATTATTATCAGAGGACTTTAAACAAGATGAAACCAGTGTCCTCATTGGTACGGGTTCATTTTTTGCAGGTCTTTCCATTCCGGGTAAGTCGTTAATTTCCGTTATCTTGTGCCGGTTGCCGTTCCCAAATGCAGAAGATCCATTCATGGAGTTACTTGGAGGGGATCTGTCTATTGCTGATAAAATGGAATACCTCTATGTACCCCGAATGATTATTAAATTATTGCAAGCTGCTGGCCGTCTTATAAGAACTAAAAATGATTTTGGGTGCTTTACCATTCTGGATCCCCGGTTATTTAAGGAGCGGGAACGCTACGGTGATAAAGTTCTAGGGGAATTAGCTGCCATCGGTTATCCCTTAACCCGGGAACGTGAAGAAGTCCACAAGTTTATCGAACGTAATTTTCAGCATCCACAAAGTGTTCCTTATCCTACCTATAACAGAAGTGATTTAGAAATTCCAGAATCCCTATCTCGGGATGATAAACCCCGTTCTACCGTTAAAGAACCTCAAGAAGAAAAGCGTTCGTTAGAAGATTTTGTACATACTATTACCACGAAACAAAAGTTGTATTATCAAATGGTAAGAAAACGAGCCGGCATGACAGCGGTTATGCCTGATACTATGAAGAATCCCTATGATATGTTTGCCCATCTCAAGAAGTTATCGATCAATAGAGAACTCCCTTTTGATATTGACGAAGAATTTCCTTTCCTAACTCCTGAACAGAAACAATCCTATATTAGAAGATTTAACGTTGAAAACAAAACTAAAGTTATTAATAGAAAACCGACAAATTGGTCTAGTGTTCAAATTAAAACTCGTTTTGATGAACTGAAAATCAAAAAACATAAAAGTGTTCGAGAATGGGATAAATAAGTATTAGATAGTAGAGGTAACAAACATGAGTGAAATGAATCAAGGTGTATGTATTATCTTTGAGTCTGGAGATTTTTCCCCTAAAGCAGGGGAGGCGGAGCAGGGGATACTGTTATCGGAAATCTAAGCCTAAACAACCTGGTTTCTTTCTTACTTTCATCAGTATAGAACAATCCGTGTTCAAAAAGACGGGGATTTATTATTGCAAAAATAACTCCTTGAACTTAGAATATACATCATAAGAGAGACGATTCTTTTATCCTTAAAATGAAGAACCGTCTCTCTTTGTATAGTAAACAACAGGATTACTATTAAAGAAATTGGGGAGCGATTTCGGGAGTTGAGTGTTGAGAAAAAATGTCTCTCTTGAGCGAAGATCACCTGCATATCAAAGTCTCTTCTTCCCAAGTATAAGGATCCTGGATTAAAAGCACTCAGTAAGCCAGAATAGTTATTATTAGGTTTCTCTTGATTGGATTATTTGGACTTAAGGAAGACAGAGAGCCTAATAGTACCCAAAATCCCTTTGAGGGGTTGATCAACGAAAAGAAGGTTGAGGCCTTATCGTTATTCATTATCTAACTATGCGCCTATATTCCAATTCTCCCATTAGCGGACTTTTTATGGTCTTAATAAGAATACCATAATCAACCTCATTGTACGAACTCCTTAAATTCAGCCAATCGCATAAGACCGTTTTTCGTTAAGGCCCTATAGTTAACCTTACAGGGTACTCCTTCGGGTAAATTCACGTATGGACCAACATCACGTCCATACTTCCATGCGATTTCGTTTATCACTTTCTTGGCTTGTGCGGGTACACTTAATTCGATCACTCCGGCGAAACGACCATCCGGATATGTTGCTAACCAACCGAATTTTGTTTTCCGAATTCCAGTTATCCTCACATCGGCCTCTGTATAGCAAATAATCTTGTCCCAATAACCTTTAGGTCTACTGCCTGGTAAATACGGTTTGTTTTGCTTTAAGACGGCGCCTTCTAATTTCCGTTCCTGACAAGCTTTAAAAAGTGCAGCCGCATGAACACCATCCATGTAGCGAACCTTAACGATAGATCTTGTATCGGTTGGTAGCGCCTCTTCCAGTAATTCTTTCCTTTTCAAGAGAGGCAGAGACATGACATTCTTGCCCCGGTAATAAAGGATATCAAATACACAGAATGTAACCGGATCAGCTTCGGCAAGGTGTTTTATTTTAATGGCATTACGCATGTGAAACCGTCCCATCACCGCTTCAAAACAGGGCTGTCCGGTTATCGGATCGGCTTGGATGGTTTCACCATCTAATACGGTCTTTTCGGGTAAGTTGTGTTCAAATAATTCCGGAAATGATTTGCTTATTTCCGTTTTATGCCTGCTATAGATTCTATTTCCGTCCATATTCGAGAGAATCGTCCGGAAACCATCTAGTTTCAACTCGACTATTGAAGAATCATTGATATCTGGAATTTCTTTAATAGAATTAAGGAGCATTGGTGAAATATACATAGCTGTCAGCCTCCTTGTCCCCATTTTATCATTTCGGGTATTCATTACACTAATGGGAATTGATGGAGAGGATGACCGAAGGCGGATGTAGAAAAAATATGAAGAAATCAATGACCTAAAAGTAAGATGATTACAATACAAATTTACATCCCCTTAAAAATTAGCATTTTAAAGTGTTTTTTATTTAACCTCTCGAACCAGGGGTTATTTTTTTGTTTTCGCATTAATTTCTCTTGTCTTTATATTATATTAGATATATAATTAATACATACTATAGAGTGCGCGAGGTGATTTGCAAATGCTCTTCGACCAAACCTATTTGGATTCGCTCTATGCACATGCCGATGCTTATATCGAAGAAAACCCATATATCAATGCTGTCACCCGTGATTCCTTTTACACAAAAGTTGTTGGAGTCACGATGGAAGAGGGCCGACAAGAAGCTATAAGTCGCCTGTATGTTGACTCTCCAATCCGCCTCGTACGAGAAGCATTTAATGAACACGATCCCAATGCAATTGCGATACATATAGAAACCGGCGAGAAGATTGGTTATCTTAAACGACAACTAGCATTAGCCCTTGCACCACGACTCGACGCGAACGAAAATTATAGTGCGGCTATTACATCGATCACTGGAGGAATCAGTGATCAACATTATGGTTGTAATATAGTTATCTATAAGAATGTTGCAGAGACAGACGTAGACTGGCCTGGGAGAGCGCGGTTAACCTGCCTGACCGATGTTAATCTTCGTCGTGAAATTCAACGCGCTGTATTAGGTGAGTATGATTTTCACGAGAAGCAAACAAAAGCTCTTGAGGTCTTATACAGTGGTGAAAATTTGTTATCTGTGTTTGGAACAGGGCGTGGTAAGTCGGCGATCTTTCAAGCAATGGCAGCGTATAAGGCAATCCGAACCTCTCAAATCACGATTATTGTCTATCCGCTCCGAGCGCTTGCCAATGATCAATACCTTTCAATGCAGTCGATGTTTAATGGGCTCGGGTTGCGCGTTTTTCGTGCAAATGGAAGTCTGGCAACCGAGGACCGACTCCGGCTCTTTGATGCGCTTAAAACTGGAGAAATGGATGTTTTGCTAACGACTCCCGAATTCTTGCTTTGGCATCAAGATAAGTTGGCTCAGATCAGAGATCGTATTGGGTTATTTGTGGTTGATGAGTCCCACCACATATCAGAAACACACAGGCCAGCGTATAAACGATTAGGTGAGATACAAGAATTGCTTGGAAACCCGCAAACGCTCGCAGTGACAGCTACCGCCAACGATAACGTAGCTCGTGAAATCGTGGAAACACTTAAGATTGGTCAAATGGTTGTCGATGATTATGAACGAACAAATCTGGAGATCGTGGATGTTCGTAATCAACAGAATAAAGAAGCATATCTTTTAGATCATATAAGGACCGGTAAGTCCGTCGTTTATGTCGGGACTCGAAAAGATGCAGTCCGTATTGCGCGACTTATACGCGAGAAGGTTCCAGAAATGACTAAGCAGACTGGATTCTATCATGGGGGCATGAATTCGGTCGATCGCACGATGATTGAAAATGCATTCCGGAGTGGTGAGCTGCGAGTTATCATAGCAACATGCGCATTCGGTGAAGGAATAAATATCCCTGATATTAGTGATGTTTATTTGTTCCAAATGATGTACTCCCTAACGGAATTTAATCAAATGTCTGGCCGGTGTGGTAGGAGTGGGGAAGAAGCGCGAATTCATACAATGTTTGGGTTTGCAGACGGTGTTCTGAATCAATACATTTTAAGAAATCAAGCTCCGGACCGCGAGACGGTGGCTGCAGTTTATCGTGCTCTTCGAACATTGCCTGGCCGGATTAAAAATAAAGAAATTGCAGACCATGTTGCGCAAATGACAAGTAAGAAGGTTCGAATAAATGAGTCGGGGGTTTCGGTATCATTAGGCATTTTAGAAGAACTCGGGTTAATTGTGCGTGAAGTCGAAGAGGGTAAGAGAACAATTTTGATAAAGCCAAACCCACCAAAAACCGATATTGCTAGGTCGATACGCTTTCAAGAGGGGCAGGAAGAATTTGCCGAGTTTCAGCGGTTTAGACGTTCAATCCTTAACATGGATGGTGTGGATCTTTTAAATGTCGTACGCCGTCCAATTTGCCCACGCCGCGATATTATTCGGGAATCGCAGGGAGCGTCGATACTCGAGGGGTTAGCATGGTTAGATTAAAATTTATGGTAGAAAAGCAAATCCGTGAAATCAGAGCCGTGGTCTGGGGGGCGTGATGCGACTATGCTTAATTGGAGAAACACAGTAAGTCAAGATTATGACTATACGCTTGGAGAAAAAGGTATCTTGCATAAAGGAAGCCATGAAAATATAGATACATGGATTGCAAGAAAGAACAAAATCAACTTTTTCATTGAGTATTCATGGAGCCAAAAAAAATGGTGTTTACTAATCTGGCAGACTCATTATCTAGATAGTTTATTTAAGGAACGACGTGTTACTTTTAATGATAAAGATTGGTTTGATGTAGTAGAAGAAGCAAAAGTGCATGCGGAACAATGGTTTTCTGATTATACACGAAACCCATCACTTATTCATGATCGCCTTAACCAAGTTATGGAGGAATTACGAAAACAGTACGAAATTTCAACTATTGAACAAGCGAAGTCTGAAGTTTTTCCAACAGGGAAATACTCTGGGAAAAACGTGGGGGAATGTTGGGAGAATAACCGGGATTATTGCATGTTTTACATTGCCAACGTTCAAAAGACTCTGTCGAATTGCAAGGCGCTTGATAGTATAGTTTTATTGCTTCAAAAAGAGCTTGAAGATCAAATTAGCTTGAACCCACAGAAAAGTGAGTCAGATTTTCAAGATGAAGTGTCCATTGCTATGGAATGTGAAATCGGAAAGCATTACACTTACAATTACATAGGAGATTGGATTATTTTAATCGGCGCCATAGAATCCGAATAACCAAGGGAGGTTATGATTTATGTTATTTACCAAAGAAGAATGGAAATCATTCAGGAGCATTGAAACATTGACTCAAAAAGCCGGTATAGAAAGAGACCTATTACCGATGCTTGTAGTAAAAGAACTGATTGATAACTCCTTAGATGTCTCTAATATATGTAAGGTTGGATTTGCTGATTTTAATACTATCTATGTGGAAGATGATGGACCTGGTATAGATCCACAATTGTTAGCCAGTTTCTTCTCAATTAACAGGCCTATGATATCGTCTAAACTACTAAGATTACCTACCAGAGGCGCATTAGGCAACGGTTTGAGAGTAGTTATGGGTGCTGTTATTTCTACAAACGGTTCCATACGGGTTGGAACGAGAGGCAAATTTTATAGATTAGAACCCCAATTAGATGGTACAACAATAGCTATCGAGGAAGATGGCTATGAGGGAGTTGGAACTAGAGTTCTTTTAGAACTTGGATTACCAGTTCAAGGCAAAACGCTTGCATGGGCAAAATCAGCAATAGCACTCGCTACAGGTGAGGATTACAAAGGGAAATCGTCTGCCCATTGGTATTCGTCAGAATCTTTTTACGAACTAATTAATGCCGCTAATACTGATTTAAAGACATTGCTCAGTTATCTACATGGAGTTGGACGTAAATTATCAAAGGAAATACTTGATATCTTCAACAACCTGCAAACAAGAGAAATAAATTTTGAAGATTCGGAAAAACTTTTATCCTATCTGAGAACTAATACATTGGAGGTTAATCCACAGAAGTTGGGTTTCGCTGGTGGTAATGAGTTTTCACGGGGGGAGGTTTACCAAAAAAGATGTGGTTTTTTTAAAATGAGATCAACTAAAGGGTTATTTGACGCAAATATACCGTTTGTAGTTGAGGTATGGACAAAGTTAGCGGAACAGAAAGAATCAACTCTTTCTGTTAATGTCAATAAAACCCCCATTGTAGCTGAAATAAGCTGTTGGACAGAAGGTGGCAAAACAACGTATTGGGGAAACGGGTTTCTTTTAAAACATAGGGCAAAGCCGACTAACACTGTTGTAAATATCATTACCCCGTACATGCCGATTACGTCCGATGGGAAGGCGCCTGATTTTCATTATATGAGGGACGAAATCAATAAATCAATTAAAGCTGCCGTGAAAAAAGTTTTAAAGTACAATGCATTAGTACACCAAGGTGAAGCCAAAAATGAAAAAGAGATCATCATAGAAAATCTCGAAAGTGCGATTGAAAAGACAAGTGGAAATGGCCTTTACAAGTTTAGCCAACGTCAACTATATTATACTATTCGTCCTTATGTATCGTCGATATTGGATAAAGAGCTTGACTACAATTATTTTTGTAGGGTAATCACAGAATATGAGGCTGACAATGGAATGATCAACGGGCTATACCGAGACCCACGCGGTATTTTATATCATCCCCATTTACAAGAAGAAATTCCGGTTGGAACGCTTTCGATCGAGGAGTATAACCGACCGGCTTGGACGTTTAACAAAATTTTGTATTCTGAAAAAGAAGGATTTTTTCAAATTTTACGAGATGCAAAATTTCCAGAGCGTTTTGATTGCGCGTTATTAACATCTAAGGGATATGCTTCAAGGGCAGTTAAAGATTTATTTGATTTATTAGGTGAAACAGACGAAGAAATCCTCTTCTTTTGTATTCATGATTCTGATTCTGCAGGGACAAAGATTTATGAGACGCTTCAAGAGGCTACGCTGGCAAGAGCAGCTAGAAAAGTAAAAGTAATTAACCTTGGGTTAGATCCCTGGGAAGCTGTAAAGATGGGTTTAGAAGTTGAAACCTTTGAGAACAAGGCGAAAAGACCGGTTGCTGAATATGTAATAAAACATTATTGGGAAACCCCAGATGATGATACGAATTGGGAAGAATGGTTACAAACTCATCGCGTCGAGTTAAATGCTATGACATCACCACAATTTCTGGAATGGCTTGAAACAAGTATTGCAAAATATAACTTTGGTAAGTTAATTCCGCGTGCGAGAGTGATGGAGAGAGCACTTCAAAATGAAGTTGAAACACGTTTAAAGGAAACTCTTGTGGCAAAAATTCTTAACGAATCTGGTTATGAACAACGCCTTGAAGCAGCGGTAATGGAATTAACACCAGTTATTGAAAGGCAACAACTCACATTACGTGAAACGGTGGCAGATGAGTTAGACCTTAATCAGTCATTCCACTGGACTATGCCTATTAAAGAGATTGCAAAAAGGATTGTTATTTAAACTGGTACGATGCTTAAGAATCTAAATCTCCCGTGTTTGAAATAGAGATATTCTCAAGAATAAGTGTAAGGGGTGAAATTCGTGAACAATATAGACGGTTTTTCAGAGCGAGAATTTGCTCGAATTTTTAACGAGTATGAAAACATTACAACTCAAAATATTATTCAAGAGATTAGTGAGGAGCATGATATCGACTTAACGACCCTGCAATCTGCGAGAAACTTATTACAGATTGCAGTATCTAAAGGAATAACTGAAGGAATGAAAATCGGCTTAAACCGATATCGTGTTTATGATGTTGTTGATCGATATCCGCAATACCAGTCTCCCGATACTCAATTTATTGAAGGGATAGGAGTGTGTGGTATTCTTACCCCTGAAGGGACTTTCCTAAAATGCAATAATGCTGAACATCATAAATTAGTTAAGGATATATCGTTAGAAAATCAACATCGTTGTATCTACTTTACAAGTTTCTGTGACGGAATCCGAAAAGAAGGTAACATTTCTGCTTCGCCTAGTTTTCAACAGGCAACCCGAGAACAGTTAGGCTGGATTAACAAACATCAATTTTTCTTTGACGAAGGGCAAAATCATTGTTCGTCACGATTTTTAGACTAAGTTTTGCCTTACTGTAAAGAGGTGAGAGATTTTTACTGGAACCCATTTAGATGCTTATAGTAAAAAAATTAGGCCTTTTGATGAGTGGTTCCTTATAAATTGTCAGATACGGGGACATTAAGTTATCTTCTATTCGCGAAAGGAGAGTTTGTTTTTTGGAGAACGAGAAACACTATGACGTTGGTGGTTATCCAGTAACAGGGCAAGAGCAATCCATAGAAGAAAGAAGGGCATGGATTGATAAGGTTTTTGCTCCATTATTGGACTTTTTAGCCGCCAACTACCCGAATGAGAAGGATCAGATTATTCCAAGATTGATGTTCATGGGGCACGGAGGAGAGGGTGATACGAACTTTTATTACAAAAATTCCTTGTCTCGAGAGTATATCGTTATCAGCGCTTCAGGAAGTGTTGTAAGACTGGATACTGGGGCATTTTTGTAAGGGCGAAGTAGTGTAACGAGAATAGGGTCGATGGTATAGGGAGAGATTCAATGGAAAATAATAGTTGGTTGTATTATGAAGATGTAGTTGAAGTTATCGAAGATATCTTCAACTACGGAGGTAAAATTAGAGCAAAAAAAGGTCATCGCGTGAAAGTAATGACTATTCAGCATGAAGAAAGAGCCCATGTTGATGTTCGCTTTGAAGGTCGTTCTCAATGGATATCTATTCCTACGTCAACCACCCCACGGTTAAAACCGGGGGCTTGTAGGAGTAATCCTAACAAGCTTAGTTGACCAGCCTAAGTCCTTTGACGAGGACTACGTTATCTGGGTCATGACACCTTGGGATGCGTGCCAGTTCCGAGCTCTGTCGTTCGGTTTTAAACAGGTGTACAAAGGTTAAGCCAGTGAGCCGAATATGACAAGCCTTGATAACTTTGGCGAGGCAAACATTACCTCCGAAAGGGGAGATTGCAGAAATGCACGTATTTGTAGTAGATACTGACAGAAATCCACTAACGCCATGTTGCGCTGCGGTAGCGAGAAAACTTCTCAAGCAGGGAAAAGCTGCGATCTTTCGGCGATTTCCGTTTGCGATTATTCTTAAAGAAGCTAAGTTAGAGGCAGTGCCACATAAACTGCGGATTAAAATCGATCCAGGCTCAAAAACAACGGGATTAGCTCTGCTACAGGAATCAGATGTAGGGGATACCGTTGTATGGGCAGCAGAACTAAATCATCGAGGTTATGCTATTAAGAAAAACTTAGATAGGCGTCGAGCTTTACGGCGTGGTCGGCGAAGCAGAACGACGCGGTATCGGGTTTGTCGTTTTAACAATCGTAGCCGTCCGAAAGGGTGGATTCCACCGTCGTTACTAAGTCGAGTTGAGAATACTATTACATGGGTCAATCGGATCTGTCGATTGGGACCAATTGGTGGTCTTTCAATGGAACTGGTTCGATTTGATACCCAACTCATGCAAAGTCCAGAGATCTCGGGAATTGAGTATCAACAGGGTGAATTGCAAGGTTATGAGGTCAGGGAATATCTTTTAGAGAAGTTCGCTCGAAAATGTGTGTATTGCGGGGAGAAAGATGTACCCTTACAGATTGAACATGTCGTACCCAGGCACCCTGCACACGGACCTATGGGTACGAATCGGGTGAGTAATCTTGCCTTGGCTTGTGATGTTTGTAATAAGGCAAAAGGGAATCGACAACCTGATGAATGGTTGGCGAAACTTCAAAAATCCACAGTAGAGAAAGATAAACTTCGAGCAGGGAACTTGCCTAAGGTTTTGAAGAAACTTAAGCAACCGCTTAAGGATGCGGCAGCGGTCAACAGTACTCGTTGGGCTCTTTTTAGGGCGTTGGAGCGAATAGGACTTCCAATGGAAGTTGGGTCCGGAGGCCTTACTAAATTTAATCGAACGCGACGTAATCTGCCAAAAACACATTGGTTAGATGCCGCTTGTGTTGGAAAAAGTACGCCAAACCGGATTTTGGTACCCAATGGGCCAATCTTAGCTATTACTGCTACTGGACATGGTAAACGGCAACGATGTGTTACGGATAAGTATGGATTCCCCATCAAACATGCTCCGAAAGCGAAGTCTTTCATGGGATTTCAGACAGGGGATATAGTCAAGGCTGCTATTCCGAAGGGGAAATATGAGGGTACACACTCGGGACGTATAGCCATTCGATTCAGGCCGAGCTTTAAGCTCAATGGATTTGATGTGAATCCGAAGTATTTAAGGATTAGCCAGAAGGCTGATGGTTACGCTTATGAGTTTGCTTTGGGGGCGCAGCTTTCCTCCACACAGATGAATCAGTGTCCCCCACCTGCGCTTAATTGGTAGTCCGTTGGGCAATGATAAGTTTTTATAAGAATTGCCTCACCAGGAGTTATATAATTCTAGACCAACTTGGGAGGGTAGTGGAGCAAGCGGAGGATGCGCTATATTTCATTTGAGAAAGGATGTCTGTGATTAATTGAGTAAGGATAATCAATATTCGTTTTCCTGGTATAAGTTGAGTCGTCAAAAGCAAAACCAACTAATTATAAATTGGTGGCTGTTTTAATAATCGGAATGGTGGTTTTAACTACGAAGTCGTAAAGCCCCCCTGGCTTTAGCTATGGGGGTATAGGGCGCTAGTCGCTTGGAAAGAACTAAGTTTTTGGGAGAGGGGATTGGGTATGCTGAAAGCGTTCAAATATCGAATCTATCCGGCGAAGGTACAGGCTCAGGTGATCGATCAGATTGTGTCAGCAGAACTTTTAAATTATAGTTGGGGGGATATGTATGTATGCATCTAATCAAACAGTAGACGAGACTTTCTATATTAAAGAAATCAAGGAAGGTAAGGCGAATCAGGGGAAGGGTAAGCCCTATCTGTCATTGACGTTATGTAATAAAGAAGGCGAAATAGAAGCAAAGTATTGGGACATGGATCTTATTAGAGCAAACTGTAGGCAGGGTGATTATGCTAGTATCAAGGGACAAACAAATTTATTTAATAATGTTGCCCAACTAACGATTTATCAATTACATAAGACGGATCCGGTTGACTTAATGCGCGAAAGTCTATTATCAGCCGAAATTTTGCAACAAAAAACCTCTTCGCTCATTGAACAGTATGTACCTGCTCAAAGCCTATCGGCTAAGCTATGGCAACGATTTGTAAGTAACGCTGAACTTTACGAAAAGTATTGTAATGCCCCAGCCGCGATTTCTTTTCACTCTAATTGCAAAAGAGGCTTATGGGAGCATTCTGTGAAAGTAGCTGAGTTTGTAGCTCCGCTTTTAGCAGTAGAAGAGAAGGGTATTGGAGTCGTTACGAGCCTGCTACATGATATTGGAAAATGTAGGTCGATTTTTTGGCAAGGTCCAGCGCCTACAATGACGACTACAGGAAAACTTCTTGACCACATCGTGCTAGGGGTCATAGAATTGATGCCTCTCTTAGAGGAGTTTCCTGAACAATATAAGTCTCTTTTCTTAAATGGAATAGTTTCGCATCATGGCCGCCTTGAGTGGGGGTCACCCGTACTTCCTAAAACAAAATTTGCTGCGTTGATCCATCAAGCTGATATGCTCGATAGCAGGGCACAACACTTAGAACAGCTCGGAGAGTGGGAGGGGTGGTCTCCATATGATCGCATGTTGGGAAGCGAGATTTACTCTGCAGGTGGTGAAATCCTTTGAATATTATGATCGCTTTAGCTCGTCGCTGTAAGGTTTGTAAACGCTGGGCATTATCAAATCCCCATAATTATGAGATTGGCGACATTGAAGAAATTGATAATCATCCGATGGATAAAGTTGAAATTACTGAAGTTAAGCACTGTGGACAGAGTGCTGTCGGGACCCATGTACAGCCCTTGAAAATTATAAGAGTCAAATGATTGGAGATAGTTAATTGTACATCTTTATTATCTTATCCTTAAAGATAGCCCCCGAGACAAAGTTTAAGCTGTCTCTAACCGCTCGGAGCGCTTTGATAAGACTCTCTTTTTGAGGTTCGTCCACCAAGGGTTTGAGGTTAATAACTCCTTCTTGTTTTCTAGTTTGATTTCTAATAAGCTTAAATAAAATAATATGTAGACTATAATTGTAGGTGGTTTCTTGGGGTGCTGTAAGAAATATAGTATTTTATTTTATCTTTCTCATATTGGTCTAATCTAAGTTATAAACTTCGGCTCTGCGGATTTTATGGTGAGATACGGACTTAACAGTAACATCACCTTGTTAACACAAGGTGGTAACTTAAGCATTAGAGATTATTCTTTTATTCTTAAGATAGATAACAAAAGTGTAAAGGTGGTTGTTTGTATGATGAGTTCTATTACACTATTTGGAGTAACCATTCCAACATTATTTGTCCCAATAATAGCAATTCTGTTAACTATCTGGACCGTTGTCATAAAGGACTTGGACTCACCTATTCGTAATCGTAAGTATGCCGATCATCCATTATACGTTGTATTTTTCATCGTCTTAGTACTCGTATGTTCTATTGCCTCTCTTTTATTAGTAGCAATTTACCCTATATCGGCAGAGACTTTAACTTTCGCATTAACTAATCATACGTTGCCGTTATCCACGAATAACATTGATTTCATCACATTCTCCCAGTTCTCTTTATATGCAGGTACATCGATAGCTTTAATAATGGGATTCCTACTTGATCCCGTTTTCCAAGTCCGATTTCTCAAACAAAATTCACAGTTACAAAAGAGCTATTTTAAAAGTCTATTACAACTTATGGTAAAAAGAGTTGGAAATAATTTAATAAGAGTAGCAACTTTTAGCATTGGATTCTACCTTATGACGCTTCTATTTTCAAGAAGTATTCTTGTCCAACCTTCGGGATATAGCACTTTAATATTGATATTTATGACTGGTGCGGTTGGCGGCGAATTCCTATCAAATCAGGTTTATCAACGCTTGCCATGGAATAGAAGTCAGCCTCATATTCAGATATAAGACTGATTCACTTCCACACTTATCCGTTTATTGGAAAACGATGAATTGTAGAGCTTTTCCACCACAAAATCCGAATAGACTAAACTTCTTTTAATGTCTACCTTATAGAGATGTTAATGCTGCTATCAATATATTGATACAGGATTAGTGATCGTTAGCTAGTAACTGAAACGAGAAGGGCATGGACTGTGCCTTCGGTGAGGGTGTAGGTTGCGAACCTGATGAACTGAGAAGCCCCTGGCTTTAGACATGGGGAGTGGTCACAGGAGTGAGAGGAGACCTAGTTTTGAACCATCGGTTAGAGTACATTTTTATTATGTTTGAAAATGTACTGCATCAAAAGTACCATGGTGAAGAAGTACGTGATACACAAGTTAACCTTGGAATTGCCGTAGCGGATTTAATAGCTTCAAATAACAAGGTTTTGATGTGCCATGCTCCGGTTGGAACAGGTAAAACTTTCGGTGCCTTGGTACCAGCTATTTATGATACCAAGTAAGGGGCTTAGATAAAAATTAATGTGAGGTGCTTATGAAAAGCGTTGATATTAATGAGTTTAGTTCAGAAGTTAGGAGTATCTTTCATGAAGCTTCTGAATTAATCTATCCGAGAACAATACTTATGAAAATTGATAATACTAAATGGGCAGTTCAGGGTCACACATCATTTGACGAATATGGAAATGTAAATATTAATATACAAGAGGGATACGCTGATGATTATACTGTTTCTCATGAACTATTGCATATAGTTATTAAAAATCATGGTGTTCCCGATTTAGTATATACAACAGAAACAATGAAAAACTCATTTATGAGCTTAATAGGTACTGAACTACAAGGGTATCTGGAACATAATTGGATTAAAAAAGAACAGATAAGACGTGGTATTACGATAGATGAGTTTTCAATTTATCATGAATTAACTGAATCAATAGGGAAGGATATAGGTAACGTTAATCAAGATTATAGGAGGATTCTGATTATTTGTAATATCATAAGAACCTTCCCAAGTGTATTTAAATATTACTATAATTTTCTAGCTAGGAATAATGCATTTTCATTGAAGTGTGCTGAAAAGATAATGTTATACTATCCAACTGATGATATATATTCATGTCGCAATGCTAGAAAATACACTGTAACGGCAATTAAGGAATGGGCGAGAATATTGGCAGATGATGGATGTAATTGGGGCGATCCATCTAAACTCATATGTGTTGCTCCGGTATTTAGTAACTTCCAACTAGGGGACTATACAATTAATTCATTGGGTATGCTACCTGAAGCAATACTATTAAATAGTTTTGGACAGCCAACCTATATACTTTTCACGAAAGAAGATGAGCAATGCTGCAGTTTTTTTAGCTATAAAGGACCAGTTTTAAAGCTTTTGCAATCCCTTGAAAATGAAACACTAAGAGAGTTTCTAGCTAAGCGAAAGGGGTTGCCATATTACCCAGAATGAGATTTTGAGAATTATTTTTTCTCTATAGCCCCCAAAGAAAATTTCGCAGGATTATCTATATACCCAAAATATGGGCTTATTAGTATCAAATGATAAGGTTTTGGCTCCATACTATGATACCTCGTGGCTCACGAATCCGGAGAAGTGGTTCACCTACCTCTAGAACGTTAGCACTGTTTTCACGGTGATACGAAGGAAGCATTTTATCGATTTGTCCCCTTGTGTTAAGACATTGTTGATAGCTTTTTTAAGTATAATATTTATGTTGTCGGTAGGGGAGGGAGCTTGTTTAAAGCCATTCTCCTTGTGCTATCTTTTATTCCAGCATAAAACTTTGCCGTTGTGGAAGGGTCCATTCTTTATTAAATATGCTCTTGGAGCATATTGATAAGGCCCAACCATAAGAAAACGCGCTAGGAATAAATCTAGATGTAGAGATTTTAATAAAAGAGTAGGTGGGTATAAATAATGTCTAAAGTAGTGATTAGCCGGGATTTTCTTGATACACTTTCTACATTTTATGTAAAAACAACAAAAGGTGAACATTTCGAGATCAATCAAGCGGATAATGGTTATATATTAAAAGACATAACCCCCCCAATATTAGAACTTGAGATAAATAACTACCAAAGTTCTCTTGTATCTCAAAAAAGCTATGAGAACATTATGAACGGTGGGGCTGAATCCACCTGGGCTAATGATGATGGGATTGGTGAGGGGGCACATTTTGCCTTTGTTAAAAAGAGTGAAACTGATTATCTTTTAAGCAAGGGTAAAATTGAACAATGTTATCACGAAATCTTATTCGGAGGGATAGCTCTCAGAATTCATCTATTCGATTTTCCTGGAAAGAAAATATTACTTGATGATTTGCTTAATAATTCCTTTACTCTTGCTACACGCACGGGACAACAATGTTTCGTGTTTGATGGCACGCACTTATTATTTGAGGGACACGAAGTTTTACGAATTTGCTCAATCATTGGGAAAAATAAAGACTTGAATCTAGGAGAATTCATGAATGGTATTGTTAATACTTCAGACACTACTCTATACCTGAACAAACCCTTCCTAATTCTTTGGAAAGATATTAAGGATGACAAAAAGGTACATATGTCTATTATCGGTGAACCGTTGATTTCTGTGACCAAGAACTAACCTGTAAAGACTTAATAAAGGTGATGAACAATGAAAATAATAATGCAACCCGTCGATATGATTGCTCACTTTCCCTTGGAGGGACTTCCACGGCCTATGCGGTTTAGAATAATGGGTGAAGAAGGGGAATATGTGTCCATTGATATCGAACGCGTGCTTACTAAAGCCGAAGAGAGGATCGGTAAGGATAGGTGGATTATCTATAAGTGTGAGTGCGTAGTGAATGGTCAGAAACGATTGGCTGAGTTCAAGTATGAACATGCAACGTGCAGATGGCTGCTAAATAAATTCTGAAGCCAAAGATGAAGAAAAATCGATAAAAAGGTTAAGAAAGTGAGAAATTAGAAACCTAAGCTTGTATTGGTAACGGAAAAAGATTTAGACAAATAATTGGAACATTCGGGGGACTGAAATGGAAGATAGTAAATACAATCAAAAGAAACCTGATAGGAGAACTGAGAAGAAAATTGATCCTATCCAAACTATAAGTAAGATCTTGGACAAAATAGATGCTATTGGTTCAATATGACGTACTTGAAAATGGTATATATGAGTGGCAACTTAGCATCCATAATTTTGGAGTTGCTGTGGGCCTATTTTGGGTAAGTACTGATCATGGTCCTGTGGATCGCGATTTGGTAGAGAGTATTTACCAACGTAAATGGATAGATACCTCAGTCGTTGTGTTAGTTTCTGACAGTCCCGTGACCAGTGAAGCAGAAAAATATGCCGCTGATAAGCCTTTCATCTTTGCAAATTCAAATACTTTACATGCAATAGCAATTCTTTACTCAAGGCTAAAGAACTATCCAGATTTATTGGGAGAGATTAACCTAAAGGCAGGAAAATTACATATCAAGGAATTATCGTTGTTTTTATCTCTAAACTCCCATAATGTTTTTCTTAATAGATATCTTGCAGATTCATTTTGCTATATAGGGGACTTTAAGGAAGCAATGAAATTTTATAAGTTAGTCTGTACAATGCCGATTGAAAGAACCAACCGCTGGCATGTGAAAATAGATTTTTCACCCTTAATAACTTCGGAGTGGCGTTAGTAGCCTTAAACAGGTTTGATGAAGCTGCAGCTGTATTAATAGAGGCACATGAGTATTCTTTTAATCAAGAATGGATTAATGATGAGGTCCTCAATCTAGCAATCGTTTACCATTGTCAAGGTGATTTTAAAAAGGCCTGGTCGCTTTATCAGAAAGTTATCCAAAACAAGAAGTCTTCTAACGACAGTTACGCTCGGGAAATGCTTGAGTTCATTGAGAGTGAAGATATAGTAACCGATACTGTGATGCTTCAAATTAGCCAAGCGCCAAATAGGAGCACGTGGACTATCCATCCTGTAGAGTTAAACTTGGATAAGAAAGAAGGGGAGCTGCTTGTGCCCATCCTACAACATGGTGTTAAATGATAATTTAACACCATGTTGTTTATTTTCTTTCCCGGATATGGTAAAATGTTCTTATAGAAGAAAATTTGTGCAATGAGTATTATCGCGCTAACGTTGGATTTTTGGCGAGGTAAATTTAATTAACCATAGAATGCGAATAGCACATATTACAAGAGGCTTATTACGGGTGTCATTACTTATAGGGGGGATTAGACAATGGAGAATTTTATGGCTAAATTTTCTGAGTATCTGCGTAAATATAAAATATTCGTTCCTAGTTTGCCAGATATAATTATCATGCTCATGGGAGCTACTTTAACCCTATATGTACTTATTAGGGGACTTATTACCTTGAAAGAGCTGATGTTATTTATTACAGTTCTATCTGTTGTTGTTTTGCTTTTTTTTGGGGTTATCTTTTTCATAACTGAATTTTTCATGCATCCTTACACAAGAATAATTAAGAAGAAATAGTTTTGAGGAGACATTGTATGCACACGTTCATCTCAATGTGTATCCATGACATTAATGAGTTCAATCAAGGTTTATTTTATGACACATATCAAGCGGATCTAAGTCTCAATGACAAACGTATTTGGCCGAAGATCCTCAAACAATTTATGAATTACACATCGTTTACATGCGCACTGCAGATGTCGAGTGACACAAAAGTTAGGAATAAATACTGTCATTCCTCTATTAATGACACAAAAGCTAGGAACATTCAGATTGATTGAAATGATTTTATATAATCCTGGGCAAAAGAGGCTGATCCAACCGATGATGGCTACTTTTGACAAATACAAAGATGTGTCGATGGGATTAACAGGCCCAGTCTTTAGAAAGTAAGGCGAAAGCTCAGGAAAAGGTATTACTTAATCCCTTCCAAGTCTAAGGTTTTGGAAATGGCTCAATAAAAAGAAATTTGAAAAGGGTGCGGTGAACGATGAAAATGAAAGAAACGTTAGGTATAAATGACGAAAGACCTGTTGCGGACAAGAAGGGTGCAGAGATAGAGGATCGTCAAGAGCTTAATGATGGGAGTAATCACTATTTTAAACTAGTAAGTGACCTTGATATTAATTTAAAGCCTTTTATTAGAATGCCGATATATGATGATGCACCACATATAGGAACGTTCTGTTCTACACTTGGCGTTCCACACCCTCAGCGAGGTGATTATTTAATTTATTGCGATGGGGATATTGATTTTGTTTCGAATGAGAGGGATTTTGATGAAGTTTCTTTTACTCATAAAGTAAATATAGAAACCTTATTGAGAAAAGGAATTGTTCGTGAGGTTTTTGGGGAGATATTCAGGTTAGATATGGATTTATCATGCAAAATTAGGGAGTTATATGTAACGAAATATACAGTGGAAACGGGAATTGAGGATATGAGAGAAGATAAAGAGACATTCAGCGAGCAGGATATTAAAAAGTGTGAGAACGACCTTGAGAACATTAAAAAGCAGTTAGCGGATGTTATAAAAGAATACGAGAAAGTTACTGGAGTTATGTAGCCTTGAATAATTCCCAGCTATTAGCCGATCTAACCCATCGGGATATAGAATTAGTCTTCTGGGCGAACGCTTATTGCAAAAATGGTCATCGATCTATAGTGAGAAAGCAACGTTCGCCTTTGCAATTAATTTACGTCACATCGAGGGATACTCTCCCCCACGCCAGAATCCTTAGATAGGCTCGTCTTTCCTTCGCTCTGGATTTCATTAGCCATCTTAGACTTGTCGATCCACGGCAAGCAAGAGAGTTGGTCTTCATATCGACCGCCAACGATATCAGTGTCTCAGTTGCGGGAAAACTGTGCACAGTGCGGTTTAAAACGCCTCGGATGCTGATATCATCCCATCCTGTTACTATCATGATGAATGGCTGCGTTGCTTTACATCACTTAATGTAGTCTCTTTTCCTATTTATGTTGATTATCCAATCTCATAAGAAAAAAATTTTTAAAAAGGATGTAAAAAAGACCTTAACTTATTACCACTACTTAAGTAGTAATTATGAAGGCTCACAGGGCGAAAAATTAACTCTGAAATGTTGCTTTATCTCTAGAAGTAAAGTCGCCGAGATGAGATTGCTTTTATGATTTCCACGATAGCTATCCCCCTCCCCCCTTCTTGTCTGAATTAGAAAGGAGTTATTAGAATGCCAGTTAATTTCAAGATCATAGAAAACTTTCAAATTGAAATAGATAAAGACACAATATTCCTCCATGAAGATAAGTCTATAAATTCAAGGCGATTTATTATGACTATGAAAATGCGGTAGAAATGGTAATTATCGAAATAGTTTTAAACGAGGATAAAGGGACTTTTTCTAGGGGTACCCAAACGGATCGGTTGGATACCGTCTGATATTTAAATTGATTAGAGCTACTCTAAACAAATTACCGTCTCTGAGGCTTACACTAATTCACATTTATTGGAGGAATGTCGCATGCAACTATTCTACTTCTTATTGGGATTACTCCCCCTCGGTTGGATAATTAACGGCGTGCTTACCTATTCAACAGCAAATAGTATTTATCCTAAAAGTCTAGTTCCTGAGCATAGAAAAGTTTACTTCAGAAGAAATGTAGTTATTATGTTGGGTGCCTCACTCTTGTTTATTATTTCCTCTGCTCTATTGTCGTGGTTACTTAGCACAACCCAAGTAGGGCAGCAGGTCTCCCCTGCTTTATTATCAATTTGGTCAGTTGTTTGGAATAGCATGAGTTCTTATCCCTATGAATGGATTATAGCGATTGTTGTAGGTGGGTCGATCGGCTATTTACTCGGTAGGGCTTAACTACCCCTCTCCCCTGCTATTATGAAATAGGAGTGTTTTATTTATGAAAGATGATTTGTTAAAAGATGCAGAAACGCCGGTAATGGTAGTCAATCCAGAAAGCAAAAATAAACCATTGACTACTAGGCAAAATAACGAAAATAATGTGTCTAGATTCGTTAAAGATTTCACTGTGTATTATCAAGATGGAGTTGATCTTTATGAATGTTTTCCTGATCGATCTAGGCGATTGATTAATGAAACCTTATCTAGGCTCATTGATAAGTCTAGAAGATTTGCTCTTCCAATTTTAGTTATAAGTGATATACAGGTCGGTTACTTACGACATTCACTCTCTGTTAAAGAATTCCACCATATGATTAATCACACTACAGTAGAATTCCATTATGAATATGGGCTGATCAGCGAAGAGGAATATTTGCAGTTTAAGCAAACGGAAAGATGATTTGTGTGGTACCCGTGTGCTTAAATTCTGGATATTATATAACCCTAAATAGGTGGGCAATAATTGTTCCTACGTATGAATATTAAATGATAGCGCTAAGTCGGAGGATGTTATGAAAACCTATGATTATTCCCCTATTTTGAAACAACTACCTTCATTCGCCCAAGATTATATTAACCATCTAGCTGTGACCAATCGTTCAGAAACTACTCGACGCGCTTACGTCTACGAACTAAGGTATTTCTTTAAATACCTATGTAATGTTCCTAAGTACAAATTTCCTTCTATGCCCTCTGATATTACCCTAGAGCATTTAAATATCTTGAAGCATAATGATATTGAAGCTTTTCTTGCTTGGGCCAAAAATAGCGGAAATAGCCCCCGTGCATTATCAAGAAAACAAGCAGCTATCAAATCTTTATATAGATATCTTGTTCGCGAAGATCTACTAATTAAAAATGTAACCCTTAAATTAGTAACGATCAAAGTTACGTCAAAACTGCCACAGGCATTAGAACCGAACGAGGTCGCTGAGTTATCCGAGATCCTAGACTCCGGTCACGGATTAACCAAGGGACAACAGAAGTATTATCAATATACCGAAAAAAGAGATCGGGCTATTATGCTAACATTGATTGGCACTGGTTTACGCCTGTCCGAATTGTGTGCCATAAACCTTGAAGATATCAATTTTAATAACTTAAATATTCGGGTCATCGGGAAAGGTGATAAGGAGGCAAAGGTTTATTTCAATGAGGATGTTAAAGATTTTCTATTAGACTATATAGATAACGAGCGCCCTCGTTATGATAAAAAAGGGTCTGATGCTCTATTTTTGTCAATGCGTTGTATACGAATTGGGAACCAGTCTGTTGAAAGAATCGTAAAAAAATATATGGAAATATTGGCCGAGAAGGGTTATAACACCAAAGATTTCAGCACCCATAAGTTGCGTAGCACAACGGCCACTGAGCTTTTAAGAGAGACAGGTAACCTTGCATTAGTTCAGGACTATCTAAGGCACAGTGATCCCAGGACTACAAGGCAATATGCTAAGATCCTTGATGAGGAGTTGAAACGAGCAGCCAGTATGATTAAGTTTAAATAGTACTGCTGAAACGACCGGGGAGTTATGAAAGTGATACTGATCTCCGACTATGTATAAGCGAGAAGTGCTGGCGGGAAAAAGAGCGGAGCTAGGTATCGCTGGCTAGATCGATGAAAAGGAATTCATGACGGCACTGAGACAAAAAATCCGAGAAGCAGTTTTAGCTGAGGATGAATAGCTCCGGGTGGGGGTTTATTCTACCTAGGAGAATATCAAAAGCCAGTAATTAAGGAGGTTAGTCAAGATGAATAAACGCCAAGCAAAGAAGAAAAGGAAAAAGTATTTACCCGTCATAGCGGATGAATTTAATCTTATTACAATGACGAACGAAGAAAAAGAAAGCGCAATAGCGGATTACATGAAGTTCGTAGAAAAATATGCCTATCGGAAACATTATCGCGATTTAAAAGGTAAGTGTTTGTACTATTCCTATCCGTCATCAAAGGCTATGGCTGAAACATTCCGTAAACTTGCTTCCGTAGCCAGGAAAACCAATTCTAAGCCTATAATGGTAACTCAAAGCTTAGACGACGTCATATCAATATAATATACGAGGGGTTTACACATGACACTAAGACGCCGCTTATTCCATAAAGCGGGCTCCTTGTTTTACGTTGTTTCCTCATGTTATAATTAGCACACAAATTAATAGATAAGGCACTTACCGCAGTAGACGGAGGCCCGCTTCGGCTCTTTATATTAGAGTCAGCTGGTCTCCTTTTGCATTTTCACGGACTAAAAGAAAAGAAAGAAGTGATGACCTATGCGTAAATTTCCCATCCCTCTAATTGCCACTGTCTTATTTATGTCAATCGCTCTCCCCCACTCTCTGCCTATGTCGTTATTGTCGGCTTCCACTCAATCAACAAATACGACGACGACTAAGAATCAATGGGGCCTTGAGAAAATCAATGCCCCAAGCGCTTGGGATCAAGGCGCGACCGGTAGCGGAATCACGGTAGCTGTGATTGACACCGGCATCGATTACAATAATAAGGACTTATCTGACCGAATTGGACCCGGGGTTAATATCATTACCAATAGTACCGATCCTACAGATATCCAGGATACGAACGGCCATGGTACTGAGGTTGCCTCTATTATTGGTGGCACTGCAAAAGGTTTAGGGGTTAAAGGCATAGCGCCAGATGTAACGTTAATGCCTATAAAAGTTACTCTATCATCTGGTGGGGGACTTGATAGCGACGTTGCTAAGGGACTACACTGGGCTGCAGACCATGGGGCAAATATTATTAATATCAGCATGGGTCAACCTAAAAACCCTCAGTTTCTTCAAGAAGCCATTCTCTATGCACAGAAAAAAGGTTGTCTTATTGTAGCAGCGTCTGGCAATCACAATAACATTCCTAATCCTGGCGTCCTTTATCCAGCTGGTGAACCCGGTGTCTTAGCGGTTAGCGCAATCGATCACCAAGGGATGATTGCAGGTTTCTCCAATACTGGTCCACAAATCGCCTTATCCGCTCCAGGAGTGCATATTTTTGTCGATCAAGTCTCTCAGTCCTATTCACATACCGGATATGCGGAAGGGACCTCTACAGCCGCTCCTTTCGTGAGTGGAGCGGCTGCCCTTCTTTGGAGTAAACATCCCGACTATACCGCGGATCAAATTGCCTCTTTACTTGAACAATCTGCTGTAATGCCCAATTCCTATGGGCGCGATGATAATTATGGATTTGGATTACTGGATATTGACCGAGCATTAACGGCAGCCAGTCTTAAAGTTCTATCGTCCCCAGCAACAATAGACTATAGCGGTGGTGTTATTCAAAGTGATCATGTTCAAATGACTGTCCCCCCATTTTCATTCGAGCAAAAGGAAATCATTTCGCTTACACCATCCACTGTAGTAGCCTTTCCTACTGGTTATACCCCTATAGGAACACCTGTATCCATATCCTTCGACGGGACCGTGAAACGTCCATTGACGTTGTCGTTGCCTGTTCCCTCATATTCTACTGAAAGCATTTCCGTGTTTAAATATAGCACCGATCGGTGGATTCGAGTGGGTGGTACTCTATCGGACCATACCCTTACCACAACACTCTTTGATCCCGGAATCTATCAGGCAGCCATAATGCCCGCTCTCTCAGCGCCGGTACTAAACGTTAGCGATCCCGTTCAAACCTCCATCAATGTAGCATTGGCTGCCTTTCCTACCGGCAGTAATGCCGTCATATTAGCTCGTTCTGACGACTTTTCGGATGCACTGACTGGCGTCCCTTTAGCAACTCGTTACAATGCTCCAATCCTTTTGAATCCTCCACAGCGCCTTGACGTACGAATCTTCGAAACAATTCAAAGTTTGAAGGCAGATCAAATAATTATTTTAGGGGGCACAGGCGCCATTTATCAAGACGTTGAAGACGAACTCTTACCCATTGCACCTGTAACTAGATATGCAGGGATTGACCGATACGAAACGGCTACTAAGATTGCTTCCGTTTTAGGAACAATTTCGAAGGCGTTTATTGTCAATGGCACTAACTATTCGGATGCGTTAACAGTAGCACCCTTTGCTGCCGCTCAAGGTGTACCAATCCTCTTAAGTGATGTCGATACTTTGCCAGGTACAACAAAAGAGGTTCTTAATCGGTTACGTGTTACAGATACCATCATTGCTGGCGGAAGTGCTGTTGTCTCCGAGAATGTAAAAATTCTACTACCCCGCTCAATCCGATTGTCTGGTTATGATAGCTATGCAACGAATATCGAGGTCCTAAATAACTTTAACGATCCATCAACTATCAATGTTCCAGGATCAGCTTTTGCCCCCGCGTTGGTTGAGTCTGTGCGAGCGGCTATGAGTGGAATGGGTATTTCCTATATACCTTAAAGAAAGAGGTGGTCCTGATGTTAGTCCTGATTTTTTCGTTAATCGTTTTTGTCGTAATTATCGCGGTACCAATACTCCAGTTTATCTCTACTCTACTCCATGAAATAGGCCATGCCTTTGTAGCAGAAATGCTCGGTATTCCTATTGAATATGTACACATAGGATCGCAAAACCGTTCAACACTCTTCTCGATCAAGCGACTCCGGTTCTCGCTTCCTTCTTTGAGGGGGAGTAGCTTTGGCCATACCCAGCACACAGCCGTATTTACGGATACTTGGCGTTATGAGTGTTATGCGTTAGGCGGAGTGGTCGTCACATGCTTTGTGGCCACACTCTTTTGTGTTGTTACCATATTTTTGTTTATCCATCATGATTTTATAACAGCCACGCTTATGAGTATGTTGGTAGCCTTTTTAGCGCTTAACCTTTTCAGCTTACGGGCTATCCCTGGGCGAGATGGATACCATGCAAAGTTTCTCAACGATTTGCGTAAGCATAATTGTTGTTCGATCAGGTATATAACCTCCGCTGAATATGCTTATGCCGAAACACCTGAGAACCAAATATTTAGAATAGGAGACTTATGATGACTAAAATAAGTGTAGCTGCTAACACGTTCAGCATCCTAATAGGATCCACGACTCTTTATTTAACCTTGAGAGATCATCATACGTGGTTTATTTTGCCTTTTCTAATATTAGAGCTCTTGCAAATCTTCTTTTTGATCCCTATTTTGCCAGGACGAGCACCCCTTCAAAAAATAGCAGCAAGTCCTAGTATTATCGCTCTGTCTTTTTTAAGCGTGAACTTTTGGATATTGTGGAACGCTATAACACTACCAGTTCAAACGCTACCGTTATATCAAGCCTGGGGAATTGTTTCCTTTATAGGCTTTGTTCTTTATGTTTCAGGGTTCATTCTTTCTACTTGGGGTATTTTAACGCTGCGACTTTCATTCTCGGTTTTGCCTGAAAAGCGTAAAATTGTTCATAATGGTCCATATCGGTTCGTTAAACACCCTATCTATTTGGGATACTCTTTGATGACGATAGGGCAATCGTTAGCATCCGGGTATGCTGCCTTATGGGTTGGGTCTGTGCTGAGTTCTTTGTTGTTTATTTGGAGGGCATCAAATGAGTCAAAAGTGCTCTATTCTGATCAAGTTTCAGCCAATATATTGGTGTCATAAGGCCCTCTTTTCTCTCTAGGATATTTATATATGTTAGTGTTCATTAGTTTCTTCACTTTTCAGATAACCCTATTGCATGAAACTTTAAAATCATGGATACTATGTATAACAAAATATTAAAGGCTCGTACCGCAAAGACGGAAAGCCGAACACTGTTTTCTAATTATAACAGTGTTCGGCCTTTATTTTTAAGGGGGGGGTTCCCTATGAATTCAATGGAGATCTGTATTCCAACTAAGTTCAAGTCTTTAATGAATGACCGAATAATATCTGTCATTGATAGTCTTATCAATATCATTACTAGTGATTATGAATTAAATAAAATGTATAATTCTATGAAAATGTACTCCCAAGCATTGTCAGCCCATTCATTTAATGTTACGATTCTTTCATTAGCACTAAGCGATTATCTAAGGTATCCGCTTGCCCAGTCAATCGAATTGGGGTTAGGGGGGATGTTTCATGACGTAGGCAAAATATTCATACCACCGTCAATTTTATTTAAACCTTCTCGTCTGACCGTGGATGAATATGCAAAGGTTATGAAGCATCCAACGTTAGGACATGATGCCGTAAAGGGTTGTAACCTATCAAATACAACTCTATCTATAATCTTACTCCATCATTATTGTTCTAATGGTTACCCAGTCAATCCCTCACCAAAGTACAAAAGTAGCGAACCTGTTCACATTGTTACATTAGCAGACTGTTATGACGCAATGACTTCCAATCGGTCTTATCAAAAACGTCGCTCCTTAAGGGATGCATTGGATGAAATAAATCGGCATAAGGGTTCCCTCTTCCAATCTGATTTAGCCGATTTATTTCAGGAGGTTGTTCGCCATGCTTGCTAATTCATCACAAACTCTTAATGAAAGGATTTTGCCTATGAAACGTTTTGTATCAGTTCCGGATTATCCTCAATCCTTTCTTAGCCATCAGAAAGTTTCTCTACTAGGAGAACAATTGGGGATAACCTTGTGTTTGCCTTCGTTAAGTAAGTGTTATTTCATTTACTTTTTGATTAGGCAAAAAAATATTGTGCTAAAAATTCACAAGACAAGAATGTCGATGCCTTTCGAGATACCCGAGACTATTAGTAACGTTCAACCACAAAAGCTTATACTGTTAAACAAGGAACGTATTGTTAAATGGGCTGTCCAATGGCTCTTATACAAAACATACCCAACTCAATGTGAACTGAATTGGGCCTAGTGTAGTGCTTCGTCCGATGGATCTGCTAAGATCTACGTTCATCAATAGCTTCGTGGTCCGATCATTTGTTCTATTTACCATTATAACAATACGAATTATTTTTATCAATTCTTTTTTGATAACAATAAAACTACCTCATTATATCTCTGAGGTAGTTTTATTGTTAATTTGTTCATTCTTACTTAAATAATCTTCGACATCTCGTCTTGTAACGCGATAGTGCTTAATGATATCAATCATATTATATAATTTTTTAGGTCTGGGCCCTCTTCCCTCGATTTCAAAAAAAGTGTATTTCCCCAGATTCCCGTTTAAATTAATAGTAGCACGATCTGTTTTAGCCAAATCGGCTGCCTCTACAGCGCTAATTTTTAGGTTCTTCCATATTTCTGGCCATGTTTCCTCAGTTTGTCTTTTGGTTGTTATTTTTTTTGATTGTGCATACTGCTTGAGTGCATGGCGTACAATTTGATTTTGAGAAGCACTATGTTCATCTACCCATACTTTTAATTGGTCGAATAGCTCATTTTCAAGAGTAAAAGGAATTCGTGTTAGGGATCGGACATCTCTCCTATATTCTGCCCTGGGTGGCAAATCTACTTCCGTAGGATATTCGGAGAAGTGTAATAATGATTGTTCTAGAACCCTTGCTTTAGACCATCGCTTGCCCGTTTCACTTTTAGCACAGTCCTGTAAAGACTCTAATAATTCAATTTCCTCATCGGTCAGATAACAGGCTGCTAGTTTTGGGCCTGTTGATATTGCTTGTTCTTGAATCATTTCTTTTGAGGCATGTTCAACTGTTCCGAGTTCCTCAGCGTTAATATTGCCATCAGTTGCTCTATCTTTTCCCATTATTATGGGTCATAAAAACGACCCGTTTCCCCCTCCTTCAGAAGATTATCGAAGGCTATACGCACGCGCTAGCTGGAATATGCCTTTACCGTAGCATTGGATTATTCAGCCTGCACGCGTCATATCCTTTACCGTAGGTTGTCAGTACGGTATGTCATCGTCCAGCGTCATATCTGTACCATAATACTGTGTGATAGAGGGTATCGTATGATTCGTTATGCTGTCTCTATTGTATCCATCTTGGTTATCGCTACTACTCTCCTGAATTTCATCATGATTGCTTGTCGTATCTTTGGGACTGAGGAATTCAACGAATTCTGCTATAACTTCTGTAATCCACCGTTTTTGGCCGTCATTACCCATATACGAGCGTACTTTCAGACGCCCATCGACAGACACCATTTTCCCTTTGAATAAAGTCTCAGCATAAAGTTCAGCCAATTGTCGATAAACAACGCAGGGTATGAAATCTGTATCACGTTCGCCTTGTGCATTTTTATAGTTTCTGTCAACCGCTAAGGTAAACGTTAACACGGCTACCCCAGTTGGAGTATATCGCAATTCTGGGTCCTTCGTCAAACGTCCAATTAATACTATACGATTTAGCATTTTTATACACTCCTTAAAATTGTTGTTAACTAAGCAATACTATTTCTAAATAATGTAAGCCATGTTTCTGCTCTTTCCTGTGCATCTTCGAGTGATTCACACGCTTTAAATTCAGCCACATTGACCGCTCTCTTTAAATCGTCATGAACACCATTTCTTTCGTATGTTCTAATGGCTAATTTTAATCTCCACCAATCAAGCGCCAGGTGGGAGCCCCCAGATTCATCTGTGGGGAGGAAACCTGCACCCCCAAAGCAAACTCATAAGCGTAGCCATCAGCTCTGTGAATAATCCTTAGATACTTCGTATGCACATCAAATCCATTCAGTTTAAAGCTCGGTCTGAACCGGATCGCTACACGCCCTGTGTGCATTCCCTTATATTTGCCTTTAGGAATTACAGCATTAACTATGTCACCTGTCTGAAACCCCATGAACGACTTCGCCCTTGGAGCATGTTTAATAGGGAATCCATACTTATCCGTAACACATCGTTGCCGTTTTCCATGCCCGGTAGCAGAGATAGCCAGGATTGGACCATCAGAAAAGACGATCTGTTCCGGCGTACTTTTTCCAACACAAGCGGCATCTAGCCAATGCGTTTTCGGTAAATTACGTTGCGTTCGGTTAAATTTAGTAAGGCCGCCTGAACCAACTTCTAACGGAAGTCCTAACTGCTCCAACACCCGATAAAGCGCCCAGCGCGTACTATTAATCGCTGCCGCATCCTTGAGTGGTTGCTTAAGTTGCTTCAAGACCTTGGGCAAGTTTCCAGCCCGTATCTTGTCTTTAGCTATCGTGGACTGTTGCAGCTTTTCCAGCCAATCGTTCGGCTGACTATTTCCTTTAGCTTTGTTGCAGACCTCACACGCTAACGTCAGATTACTTACCCGATTCGTCCCTATCGGACCAACCGCTGGATGCTTTGGGATGACATGCTCTACTTGCAGCGGTACGTCTGTCTCCCCGCAATACACGCATTTTCGGCCAAACTTCTCTAAGAGATATTCCCTGACCTCATAGCCTTGCAACTCGCCTTGCTGATACTCAACACCGGAAATCTCAGGACTTTGTATAAGCTGAGTATCAAACTTAATAAGTTCCATTGAGCAACTACTAATAGGTGCCAACCTACAAAGCCGGTTAACCCATGTTAGCGTATTTTGGACCCGACTTTGCAAGGAAGGTGGGAGCCAACCCCCAGCCCTCGCTCGATTAAGGAACCGACAAGCTCTATATCGAGTCTTTCTGTTTCGCCTACTTCTCCGATTCGCCCTACGCTTATCTAATAATTTCTTGATGGCATGACCACGGTGTTTGAGTTCTACAGCCCATATTACGATACCCGTATTATTCCTTTCCCACAGCACTACAAGTCCTGTAGTCTTTGAACCGGGATCGATTTTGATGCGTAACTTTGTGGGTTCTGCACATTGTTTAATTTCTCTGAGAATTATCGCAAATGGGTACTGCCTATAGATTGCAGCTCTCCCCTGCCTAAGAAGTTTTCGTGCTACCGCCGCATGACACGGCGATAATGGTTTTTTGTTCGTATCCAATACAAATACATGCATTTCTGCAATCTCCCCTTTCGGAGGTAATGTTTGCCTCGCCAAAGTTATCAAGGCTTGTTATGCTTAACACACTGGCTTGACCCTAGTACACCTGTTTAATGCTAAGCGACAGGAGCTTGGAACTGGCACGCATTCCAAGGTGTCATGACCTCGATAACGTAGTCTTTGTTGCAAGACTTAGGCTGGTCAACTGAGCTTATAAAGATTTCTCCCTACAAGCCTCCGGCTTTAGCCGTGGGGTAGTTGACCTATTGGTTACAGCACTGCGCCCCTTGCCTTGTATATGCTTCTTAGGTTGATATAGTATCAACCTAATATCCCCTTGATCTGATACTGTACCCGGTTCAAATCGTCTATCCTCTTCATACCAATGTATCAATAACAATCCCTCTTTTCCATCATACGTTTGACAGGATTTTAATTTTGAATCCCGCTTGTTTTAAAATGTGGTATTTCCGTTCAAATTGCTGCTCAAACATACCGTTATCTATATCAGCGATCGTAACTATATAAGCTTTTGTCTTCCCTGGCAACGGTCTGCGAATACGACCAGCTGACTGAATGATACGGCGCACTGATCTGCGCGGAACTCCATCAATTAAGAGTTCTGCTTCTGGTATATCTACGCCTTGTTCTAGAAGTGGCGTAGCAACCAGTGTGTTGATGACACGATCTTTAAGGTTTTGGATAGCTTCTTCTTGTGTGACCGCCTTTGAAGAACCAGTAATAAAGGATGTTCGCAATTTGTCAGCGAGTGTGGCTGCATGCTCATGCTCATTTACGAGGAGTAACGTGCGGTGACTCTTTTGAGTGCGTTCAGCTAACCGAATCAGTAGGTCGTTCCGTTTATCATTATTAAGAATGGCCTCCTCTTTTACCTTGTACATATCTTTAAGCGCGATCCCTTTATATGTTCTCGCATGATGAAACGGGATAACCCATACCTCAACAGGTAATAGGTAGCCTCTTTCAATTAGATCCGATTCTTTCACTGGTCGCCATAGCGGGCCGGTGGCGGCTTCCGTATAGATTCCCTTTTCGTCTTCACGTTGTGGCGTGGCCGTTAGTCCATACGCATAATCTGGATCGGCTAGGGAGGCCACATTATACACGGCATCGGCTCCTAAAGTGTGAGCCTCATCGACTATAAGAATTCGCGTGTTGGCCAATAAGCATAATACTTGTTCGCGTGGATCGTCTGTTTTCGGAGTTTGCCCTCGATGGTTTATTACTTCTTCCTTTAACCGTTTGACATCGAGCATCTCTCCGGCTTTAACGAATATTGATCGTATTTTTTGAACGGTTGCGACGGTTACGGGTTTGATATCAAAATGCCCCCCTCCAACTCGCCCGACTTCCGTCCCCAGTGTCTCTTCAAAACTCTTTGTTGTCTGTTGAAGTAACAATCTGGAGTCTGTAAGAAATAATGTGGGTAATCTCAATGTACGAATGATTTCTCCTGCTGTTCTGGTTTTGCCTGAACCCGTAGGCATCACGATTGTGGCTCGACGTATTTCGTTTACCTGTTTAGCTATATCAATTTGGTAATCTCGAGCTGTATATTTAGGCGCTTGTGATATGTTTAGTTCCGGAGCCGGCACCGTTGTTGAAGACGTTTCCTTAACTGAAATTCCAAGAGAAAGCAAAAACGTTTTGATTCTCGACCGTAGACCTGGAGGAAACCCTATTATAAGGGTTTTTGGCGTTTTGGAGATTCTCTCTGCAAGGGTAACGAATTCCCTTCTTTGTGTCCTCCCCTTCCCTTTTTGCAATTCCTCTACAACATCTTCATAGCCACAGATCGTATTAATACACGTTAATATATAGGAAGCAATTTTTTCGGGGCCACGCAGTATTAGCATTGTCTCAGTCAATAGAGCGGTGATACCCTGGGTGTCTATATTGGGGAATCGTCCTCTAAGATATGGGTATAAATGTCCATGATTTAATCGCAGAATTTCCCATGCTTCCTTGAGGTTACCTTGCGGTATTTTCCACTCCCAACGATCAAATTTGGCGCACGGAATAGATCCGATTAAGCGTTTTGTCTCTACTGAATAAGGAACTCTTATAATAATCTGTTCCTTATCTGGGTAAAGCAACATATAAACCCCTCCGCCCTGGTGTGTCACCGATTAATAGATACACCCTTACTAATTAATGTTGTATTAATTATATATCCTTTATTTCAGTTTGAATAGATTAAAACTCGGCAATTGCCGAATTTTATAAACTATTTATATGTGCCTCTATTTTGCTTCTCCCTGGGGTTCCCTCTACGTCTATTAATCCCGTTGGGCTTTTCAACTTCGGCAATTTTTACGATTAGAAAGGGATGGCAATTCCAGAGATATTATACGATTATAACCTACACCTATATCAGTTCAATGAGCACCCTATTAATTTATTTCGCCACGGTGTAGGTTAATGTCAACTGGCATTGCTACGCAATATGCACAGTTAGCCACTCTGGAACCAAAAGTGAAAACAGCAAAACTGTAACTGATGTGCAAGCAATAACTTGGATAGAAGCGAGTTATTAACAAATCGATTAAATATAAAACAAAGTAATATCAAGAAATTGGAAGAAAAAATATTCTAACTATTCGCTACGTTCGGGATTTCCTTATTGTTGAAAACAGTATCTTCAGTAAAATCGTCCCTGAGGGCCTAAATGGAACTTTGCCAGATTGCTAATATAGGATTATCATTAGGCTATTAATTAAATGAAAGTGGGGCGATAATCTTGAAGAGAGTCGAGACAATGATTAAAAACATGAACAAAAGATTAAAGCAAAAGATGAAGGAACTAGCTGTTAATAGAGGTTTGAGTGGATTTAAAAGCATGAATGTCGATGAATTAAAAGATTTATTGACTGAAAATGTGAAAGGCTTCAGGTTAGAAAGAGATCTTAATTTTAGCACCATTAAAATATCATGGTTAGAGAATGAGAAACGAATTGGTACAATCATTTCTGTTGATTTACCTGAAGGCGATATAATCGAGGATAAATTTTAATCTTAAATTTGCGTGATAGGTCCCTAATGCGTAACAATTAAACCTTCGCTAAAAAAGGCACCATTTTTGGTGCCTTCATATGATACATAGCTTATTTCTTCATAATGGCTTGGCAGGAAACCGCTATCCCTTTAGGGTAGGGGAGGAATGCCTTACGCATACCCTAACCTGCCATCCTCCTTTCTGTTAATAGACTTTTTCTTCTCTCAATTAATTTGAAAGATTTGCAACTGATACTGCCTTTGTTTACCTTGGTTCCGTCTAAAGTCCTAATATCGAAGAAACCACTATTTCTTCTGCCGAAGATGTAATATAGTTCCCCTTGATATTGAATCTTATCAAAGAGTCTAAAACCTTTTACCTCAAATTGTGCTTGGTTTAACTTCTTGACCCCACCTTTTAGAATGTTTGACTTGTGAATCTGCCTGTTGTGGCATCTTACTTTCTTGGAGAAGTAAAAATAGTCCTGCCTTTTAACTAGAGGGTTGCCACTTATACATAACGCGTCAATACGATGTTCTTTTGGTAAGCCATTTGCGATTCTTGTGTTTTTAGTGATATATCCATACGTTAGACTTACATCAGGATATAAATCTTTGAGCTTATTGTAAAAACTCCATCTCATTATCCCCATAAAGATAGCATCGCTGAATTTTTGTCCTCTCTTGATGTTTAACTGTAGCTTACCTTTATGGTAATCATCATGACATTCTTCACATAGAGTAATTAAGTTGCTAGGACTATCTCCACCTGTCTTCCTTGACTCAATGTGATGTACATTCAAAATCTTGTTTTTACAACCTTTTTTACCATGACATTGATGCCCATCTCTGAATAACACATACTCTCTCACATTCCAGAAATCCATCTGTTCACCTTGCTGATAGTCCGTACCTCTGATACTAGGGTTCTTGATCTTTTGTATATCAAAACTAGCAACTTCGACTATTATCTTTGACACTGGCAATATCTTATGGATATTACCAACAATCGTTAAATGTGTTTGAATTTTGTTTTCGATAGACGGCGCTAACCATCCTTTGTTTTTACTCTTAACTCGATTTAAAAATCTTGGTTTCCTGTATCTCAATCTATTTCTTCTCGTCCGTCTATTTTGTCTTCGAGTAGATAATAGATCAACGAGATCATTCCGTAATTGAACTTCTGCTGAAAACAACTCTTTCTTAGTTGTTGTGGCAGACACGCCAACTACTTTACTTCCTGCATCAACACCAAGGGTAATTTCTTATATACCCACTTGAACCATATAATAACTGTATCGTAAATGGTTCTATCTTAACTACTTTTGCTTTGTTTTACTTCAAGAGCTTTCTTGCTTTAGAAGGCTTACAGGGCATCAATGGTTCGCCATTTTGGTTTAAAATGTAGACTAGCATAAAGTCTACCTCCTTTCAGAGTTAAGTGTCCTTGGACAATGTTACATAAGTTTGTCACGCCTAACACACTGTTCCGCACCACACAGAACTGTTTAATGCTAGACCATAGAGCCGTAGATTAGGACAAACGTCCACGGGTATGATGGCTTATATAACGTAGCAAGTTAATGCCTAGTCTAGTCAACATGTGGCTTATAGTTTCCTACAAGCCACTATCCCTTTAGGGTAGTGGTTGTTGACATGACCTATTGTCAACTACCCCATAGCTGAAGCAAGGGGCTTGCAGGTAGCGAAGCGATAATTCAAACCCCTGCGTATGGCTTGTTGACGACAGCCCTACGACCAATGTTGATCGCAGCGTTAATGTCGGCATGGGCAACGAAACCACAGGCCGTACATTCGAAAAGAGATTGAGTTTTACGATTCTTCTTGTCAGTGGTATGGCATTTAGAGCATTCCCTTGAGGTATTGCGAGGATCGACGAATTGAACGTCAACACCCGAGAGAACTGCTTTGTAGGTAACGAATAGTCGGAGTTGCGAGAATGACCAAGACGATAGTTCTCTTCGTTGTGCTTTCTTAACCGTTAACCGTTCACGAATACCACCAAGGTCTTCCATGGCGATACCGCGCTCGGTGCCTTTGGCAGCAGAGACGATGCGTTTGCTTATACAGTGGTTTACATCGGTAGCGAAGCGTTGCTCTTTCCGTCGGCGTTTCTTTAACAAACGCCGAGCAGACTGGGTGCCTTTCTGCTGGAGCTTCTTACGAAGTGCGGCATGGCGACGACGTATACCCCGAACGGTAGAACCGCTCATGACTTGACCATCTGACGTTGTCGCAATATTAACAACACCAAGGTCAATACCCATAAAGTCGTGGGTATCCATCTTAGGGGGTTCTGGCAGTTCTACGACGAGTAAGAGATAGAACACGCCCTCCTGCAAAATCAGATCAGCTTGACCGCGAATACGTTTACCACATAACAAGCCTTGATGATAGTTGCCCAAGACCATGGGTACTTTAATTCTACCGTCAAGCGTAAGAAGAGAAGCAATCTCTAATCCATCAAAGGAAAGTATTCTTTGATCGTAGACCATTGCTCCAGTTTCTTTGAAGGTATGGAGTGCATTCTTATCCGTTTTATAGCTTTCAGAAACTTTTCCAATGGCACGAACGACCATTTGAGATGATAGACCGAATTTAGTTCTAATATCGTAGTAGCAAATCTTTTGGATGCCGATCTTGCCGAAAGTTTTTGAATCAAACGCGAGCCGACTTATGTAGTCGCAAGCTAAATTAAATCGTTTCATTGTCTCGACCAATTGCTTAAATTGCTCGGGCGTTGGTACAAGTTTTATCTTTAAGGTACAAAGCATTTTTATCACCTCGCTTTCTACCTTATATTATATATCTATTGAGTAATCATATCAATAAAATAGCAAATTATATTCAATAGGGACAGAAGGGAACGACGAAGCCGCGCTTCCTCCCCATGGATGAATCCAGGGGCTTCCGCGCTGCGTTCTGGTGAAATAAAAAATCTTTTTCCTCTAACCCATCGATCTGGAACAGTGGCTCACTAAATCTCTTGACCACTTTAGTCAATCCCCATTGGTTGTTTATGCAAGTGCAGACCATGAATTTGGATAATAGATAAAATCCGTAGCATCTTTTACAATCCTTAAAACATTTCTCTGAGCGGATTCGTTGATAGGTGTTGAAGAATTTGGCTGATTCGGTATAGGGATATTAATCACCGTTTCATCTTCATACCTCTTTAAATACTGAATTAAAAATGGTGGAATTCTAGATTGAATCGACTCTTTGAAAACAATTTCAAGGGATAATGCGGTATGGGAATTTTTATTATACGTTATGTACCATTTTTCATTAAATGTTCTAAGGTAATCTAATAAGCAGTTGAATGCTTTAATCCTATATTCCAGATATGCAATTATTTGATCTTCAATATTTGTGTTTAAAGGACAGCCCGGGTTACTGGCATTCACCAGAGTCTCATATGAAGGCTTATAGTACACACCCTTTTTTATCATAGGCTGAGGAGTCGATTCGAGTCCCACTACTATGTAATATTTCTGTCTTTTAATATATATTTCTGCCACAAATTCATTAGGCGTGATCTCATACTGACGACAATCCATCTACCCATCCCTCTTTTCTAATAAATAGATCTATATCATTCTTTTATGTATTAATTATATATACTTATTCATCATTCGTCAATATTTGATTTTACCCATACGGATACTGATTTGTTATCATAGACCTTTTTCCAGTCCGGCATTAAGTCCATTTGCAAGGCTGGCGGAGTATTATTCAACCAAATAACAGTGTTAATAGTTGGAGCTTCCTCAACTAAAAACTGTTTCATAGGATATGTGCCATATTCCGTATCAAAGTAAGTAGAAAACCACTTTTCTCCCAACCAAAAGGCCCTTCCATCCCCAATCGTCTTCAGTCCGTGCCATTCCAAGACTCCCCCAATTGAATATTCGTTGACTACGTTCGTAAGTCCGTTTTGTACGCAGTATTGAGCCGCCCCACTTTCTACGGGTTCATAAAATTGGGAACCAAAGAGCTTCGGGAATAGGCAAAAAACTAATATTACTAAACTAGTCGTAAGTAACTGCATCGTTTTGTTCCATGATGGCGGGACCTCAAGATGTTTTATCAAAATAAACCACGTAATAATTGCTGCATAAGCATAGAAACGAACGGAAACGAAAAAAGCAAGCCAACCGAATACTAGCCAAGCCTTTTCGCGGGTTGTTGTTTTCCGAAATATAAGCATGCATGAAAATGCAAAATATCCTAATTCAAATAGTCCCAAGGGAATATGGAAGTTTGGAGATTGCCATTCAGAAATTGATAAAGCGACGGGGTGCAGCTGTTGCTGCATAAAATGCGCGAGTTCGAATGACGAACCCGGTCGTATGGTTATGAGTGCTAAAAACACGAGGACATATGGCCAAATCTTATGATCATCGAACCATTCCAAAGCGAGTAATCCCCAAAAAAGAACGGCTGATCCGTGAGCGTTATTCCATACAATGAAGGCGGGTATAAACAATAATAATTTGCTCCATTTGCTACTTCGAGAGCTTTCTATCACATAGATTCCGAGTGCAAACATTAAATATGATAGGATCTGTGGTCGTGCTGTATAACCTGGAATTAGAGAGATTGCAATTATAAGTCCAATGGGCATAATGGTGGACATCTTTTGTCGGGTTAAAGCGAAGTTTACTAATACGAGCATTAAAAGTTCTCCACATACAACCACTAGAAGACGCACTCCAAGCCAACCAAAGTTTAGATAAATATAGCCTAGTAAGACATCAAATAACCATTCGGGATTGCTCCATACATGCCCAGGTGTTTTCCATGTCAAGTTATCGGTGAGAATGATGTGCCCGGATTCTATCATCTGAAGACCATTAAGAGTGTGCCAGGCAACATCATTTCCACGGCCCATCAACCCAGCCGCTAAATAAAATACTCCCGAGGTTATGAGTATAACGATCCCAATGGTTATCGCTTTGTAATATCGATTATGTATCATTCAACTCTCCCTTTCTGAGAAAAAGCAAAAAGAGACCAGTCGGCTCTCCTAAAGAGTCGAAACTGGCCTCCGTCTACTGCGGTATCGCCTAAGTCTTAACTTTATACATTAGTATAATCTTAAGAGCGGCGATTATCAAGATGGAGCGATCAACTATTGTATAACCATTCATTTATTTCGTGTTGCCTAAGGATGTGTTCTCAATGTAGGTTTCACAAATACCCAGGATTTGCTTATTGCATAACTTACACCTAGTGTTATTGGGACTAATGCTATCTGTGCATATTGAACAGGTATTCCTGCCTTAATAATGGAAGGAACTATAAATGAAACTATAAATGCTATGCTCGAGTTTAGTATAATTGCTTTTATCCACAGTATAGGTGATTGCCATGAAACTATAAACGTCCAATGAGAGTTTATCCAAATAGCGTTAATGGTTGCAATAAAATATGAAAGAAAATAGCTTAAATTGGGTGGTACCTCGTTTTTTAAAAATAACCAATAGAATAATGTACTCACAATTGTATTCGTGATCCCAACCAAAGAAAACTTTAGAATTTTTTTCATGGATAACGCGGGCACTCCTTTTTTGTCTTATTCAATGTGGTTGGTTTTGCTCATTAGGACAATGAACTGAGAATTTACCATCTTCAAAAATATACTTTTACCTGTTCTGCGTCTGATAATTCCAAAATGTCGTGCGTTTGAGCTATAATGAGATAACTGGCCGCGGTAAACTTTGTGTGATAGCCGAATAATTTCATGGTTATAAGTTTAAGTTTGGCTATCTGATTATTTGTTAATATTAAGAAATCCCTGATAGTCACAATTGACGGAAGGTATAAATGAGGTTGAAATATTAAGTTAACTTGGTTAACTCGGTTAACTTATAGTATACAGTCTTAGCAAGGTTAACTTGAAGGAAGAGGTGTGTTTAATATGTCAGAAACAACGAAGGCATTCAAGGTATCGGAAGACCTAAGAGATCGAATTAATGCTACCATTGGAGCTTCAGGACTTCAAGATAAGGGGTGGATCGAAGCTGTTACGAATCTTTGGCTAATGCGAGATGCTAAAGTTGGTTTACCAAATTACCAGCAGGACATATCCGAACTTGAGTTGCACACCAAGCGCATCAATGAGCTAGTCTTAAATATGATTCAGCGATCTGCGCATGAGAAAGAAGATGTTCAACGGAAAATAAGTGAATTACAGGGGGAAAATGAGGGACTTGTTCAGCAACTGGAGCGTTCCTCAAAGGAGATAAGTGCTTTGCTTGCCTCCCGAGAAGAAGACAAAGAACGCAACGAAAAAGAAAAAGAAGAAGCAGAGCGTCTGGTTCGCCAAATGGAAGGGGCATCTGAACATAATAATTTATTAATTAAAGAATACAAAGATAAGAACGATACACTAACGGGACTGATTAGCGAATATAAGGCTGGATATGAGCAGAGCAATGAGTTAAAAAACGAGGTTAACCGACTTAACCAAGTGATCAAAGATATGGAAACAAAACTATTAGAAAGAAACAACGCCATTAAAGTGTTGGAAAATAGCCATAAGGATAACATTGAAAGAATGATTGAGAAAAAGGACATCGAAAGGGAACGAGAGTTTTTGAGGATACAGACGGAATATCAAACAAAGCTTCAATCCCTAAATGAAGAATCAACTAAGAAGTTGCAGGATCTTTATGAGCGCATTGATCAACTTCGTAATGACCATCAAAAGGAGATTTTATCCCTAAATGAAGAATCCGAAAGCCGAATCAAGGCTCATAACGAACGTTAGAACTTTTTTGTTTTGCTTCCTATACGATTGCCCTTATTCTATCGATCGTGCCTGTCTGATCGTTAAGAGAACTTGCTGTCAACTAAGCTTTTTGAATTCCCGTACAACAGCAGCATTCCTATTTCGCTACTCAAGACTTCAAAAGATAGATAGGCCTTCCCCTTACCTCATTGTAAGTCCAACAAAGGAAAACTTTAAAAATCTAATTATTGAGGACTCATTCATAATTTTTCTACCTTCTAAATTGTTGTTGTTAACTAAGTTTTTTCAAACTATGAACAATAGTCCGTGGTGTCAAATACCGTTTTTGTTGATTTTTCAAAAGATAAATGGGTCTACCCCGTACTTCATCGTAAATACGCAAAGCATATTCGGCGATAATGCCTAACGAGATGAGAATCATCATAGAGTCCCATTTTTGTAACAATAAGGATACTATTGCAAAGAAAAAGGGTACTTTTGGTAGGCATGTTGAAAATGAAAAGACACCATCTCCCGCTAATCGGAGCATTTTTGCTAGGGAGTATCGTGTCACTCCACAAAGACGAGGATCTCTGTCGTAATAGACTTGCCCCTCTTTAAATCCCAGCCAAGGAATCATACCTCGAATAAATAGCCTCTTTTCATTCATACCTCTAAGTGCCTCCGCTACTTCTCTCGTGATCAGCCGAAAGTCACCGGTATCTGCCATAATATTAACCCCTAAGCGTTTCATCATCCGGTAGTAAAGAGTAGCGCTGGCCTTTTTGAACCAGGTCTCGCCTTTCCTGCTTCTCCTCGTTGCATGTACGACGTCGCAACCACTTCTCCATACTTTGATGATATCAACAATAAGCTCTGGTGGATCTTGAAGGTCGCTATCCATCGTGATAATAATATCTCCAGCCGCATTATCCATGCCGGCAGTTATTGCTGCTTGGTGTCCGAAATTACGAGAGAAACTTAGAACCTTTATCCGTTGGTCATCTTTCTTTAGTTCTTGTAACATGAATAACGAGCGATCGGATGAGCCATCATCTACAAATATAAATTCAAAATCCCAATCGTCTAAATTCATCGAGGTGTTGTTGAGACGATCATAAAGTACGGGAATGATCGTTTCTTCATTGTAAACAGGCATTACTACAGATATTAGCATCGTCGTTCTCCTTTCTGGCTACAAAGACGAGAGATACGCCAAATGGGAATTGCCATCCTGCCCGAATCATCGCAGATTCTGAAGCAAATATTGCTGTGAGAATCTTATTAATCCAAGACACTGTAGAGTGCAAATTCTTCGAACTATTGGGTCTTATTTTCCGAAAAAACGCGATGGCTGGAAACAAAATGGTATTGTAATAGCTCGCATAGCGGACTTTAAACCCATGTTCTTCTAATCGGTCTGTTAGATGTTGTATATCATAACGTCTAAAATGATTATTAAGCGTATCATGAGCACTCCACAAGAATTGAAATGCCGGGACTGTTATTAGTAGGTGCCCGCCTGGTCTTAATAAGGATTGCAGCGTATCTAACGATAAATCATCATTTTCGATATGCTCCAATACATCTAGTAACGTTATTACATCAAATGTTTCATTATATAAAGGGACTTCGCTAGGTAATTTTCCATATTTAACATTTAAGCCCGAGTTCTTTGCCTCTTTTAGTATCCATCGTTCTGGCTCAAACCCGAAACATTTAATATTCTGAGTACCTAACCAACGCAAGGTTCCTCCGCTACCACAACCAGCGTCTAGTACTGAGCATTCGTTAGAAAATAGATTGAATCGTTTAGCTACGGCATTCAGTATGCTTCGACGACCAACAAACCACCAATGAGTATCTTCTAAGTCTTGATGGGCTTTGTGTAGTTTAAAGTTCACTTTACCCCTTCTTTCTTTGAGAAACAAAAAAGCTAGAAAGCCCTTTTCATAAAAGGACTGTTCTAGCTTCCGTCAGTGCGGTACCGCTATAGACTCTTTAATTTCGTTCATTATACCAAAGGATCCGTTTAAAAAACAAGATGGAGTCTTGGTGTACGATCTTTAATTATAGATATTCCCTGCCACGATGGGTATAACGACAAAGTTAGTACCCATTACCGTTACAGATTGCGTCGAGTGCATGGGATAATCGATTTGTCCATATCGTGTAACCGTACTACAGGTCCGATTCTCTCCACTCCCAGAACACACTATTTCCTCCCAATGATAATCTTCGTGTAAAATCCAATTAGCGGAGATAGGATATGTTTGTCCTGGTGTTTTCAGTTGTAAAGAGCCTTGACTGCCGCTCGTTGGATTATCTGTATAGTTGCCTGGTGCCCAACCGCCAAAATCCTCTTGGAATTGTGCTGTGGCCGTGAGGCTACCAGTTATGGTCATGGTGTCTGTTACCGTCTGAACTTGCCATTGTCCTACTGATGGTGCATATCCTTTGGGATGCATTATCGTTGCAGAGCCAGGTTTGATATAAGCGTTATCGAGCGTTCCCCGTGGAGGTAGGGGAACATCTGACGTTACATCACATAGTATCGTATCCCCCATATAGGTTTGTCCTTGTGGATGCGCTTTAGTGAGTTGCCCAATGGGCCAAGGTTGAAACTCTTTGGCGTTGTTTATAGGTGATGCGTAGCTCGTAACGCTAAGTTGATCACTTGACGGAGATACGTTAACCGGGGTTTGAGGCTGTGGATTGATATAATAGGAGGTATTCTTAGATACAGGACTACCATCGGATGGGTTATTGTAGCTAAGTTGTACTGGTATCGTAGCTGTGATCGGGCTCTGCGTATTGTTATTGGGGGCTGTAAAGGGCAGATTCCATGTGTAGATTGTTGTATTATTCGCTCCTGAACTGGTCCCACTAAAGGTCATTGGTTTGGACGGCGTTTGCAGAGTTCCATCCGCGTTTGGGAGCCATGCATAGACAGTGGAGATTGTATTGGGCACTTTCGTTTGAGCCACTAACATAGCAGGGGCTCCAGACTGTACTGATTCGGGGTTCACGAACACCTCTATCGTGGGGACAGACTGCGTCCAAATCACAAGCTCCCCGCTATGTGCTGATCCAGGTGCATTAGCTGGCGACCATGCGATAATTTCCTGTTGAGGTCCGGCATCCACGACGACGGATGAATAGTCGTTTCCTACGGGATCTCCGGATAATTGACCTGTACTAAAGTCCTTCGCAGTGGCAGTTACGCCAGATCCTCCTGACACTTGCACCATGTAGTTTTTCCCATTGACGTCATTTGCGATAACGATACGCTTCCCGCTCACAGGATCGATAACCACGCTTGGGTTTCTGTATCCCGTGGATCTAGGAAAGATGCTTCCCCAATTATGAAGATTGTTTTTGTCAAGTGCATCGATACTGGCCCCATTCGCTTCGGCTGCATAGACGCAACTGCCGTCTATGGCGAGATTAACAGATCCAATTGGACCACCGTTGGCAGTCGAACCGGTTACGTTAAGAAAGTCACCGCTTGAATCAAATTGATATATGTACCCATAAACGTCTTGGACGTATAGATAACCTGTGGAATTATCATAGGCGGGAGCGGACGGCATTGGGTTGGATATGTGTCCAGTGCCAATGAAATTACCGAATGTATATCCCATTGGTTGTATGCCATTGATTACGTCTTGCATCATACCGGGGTGTAGTACGTAAAGTTGGAGTGTGGCGCTGCCGCCATTGGGATCGATGCCCCATATGATATCGCCATCATTTCGGACGACTGGGCTAGATGTGAATCCAGCGCTGGAGGAGCTAGCGTCTAGTTGGAGAGAATTCATTTGGAGGTACGATATATCTAGTATACCGGATGGAGCATGTAGTGGACCAACAGTAAATCCGCCGTTCCAGCTGCCACATGCTGTAGCGGGCGCTTGCCAAGAAATAGGTGACATACTAGAGTCCATACCCGTCCATGTATACGACTGTGAACTAATAACAGGCGTCATCGCTATTTGACATGGTGTTTGACCAGGATTCCCACTGATAAGATACCATTGCAAACTAGGAATCACTGACGTATTAAGCGGATTAGCTCCGCTTCCTGCCGCCGGATTTTGGCTCATTGGCCATGTATATAGGAAGTTTCCGACTGCTATACTCATATACTGCCCATCTGGACTGATCGATGGCCCTGGAACGCCGTAGATTGATCCTTGGGAACCATCTGCAGCCAATGTAATTCCAAGTCGCCAAAGGACGGTAAAATCTACTCCACTTGTCGGGTTAGGATGGGAAATATCTACTGCAATAATTTGTCCGGCGGTAAGTATGTCTCCTTGCCACGAGCTTCTTTCCCATGCAAACATATACAGGGTATTCCCATAAACAATAGGTGTAGAGAAACTATCGAGATCAGTGCCAGAGTGATCACCCAGGGATACATGAATCGGTGTGTCTGAATAGTAAGGGAACAACGTATCCGTGGTAGATCGATCACGAGAATAATTGTTGTCCCAAGTAAGGATGTTGGCTGCACGTGCACTCTCTCCAAAAAGTAATAGGATTATTAGAGTAAGTGCTGCTATCAGTTTCGAGAAACGATAATTTATACGCATTTTCTATCCCCTTTCAAAAAATAAGGAAGCCAGAAAACCCTTTCGTCAATGGAAAGGATATTCTAGCTTCCGTCTGTGCGGTATCGCCAAATCATATATTTATTAGTATAACAAAAATGTACTGGTATTTTCTATATTAATTTACTGATAGCTGATTTTAGTTTAACTATGTCGCTCCAATTATTGGCTGTCACTAATTCGACTGTCGAAAAATCTTTTCGCATAGATTTCAATTCTCCGCTTATTTCTGCTAAAGCTAATGTCATTTTATCGTGCTCCGCTTTATTAACTTCTGATTGATGTGGTGAACCAATAACTATGGAACTCAAAGCTTATAAGTATCGACTCTATCCCACGCCAGAGCAACAACTGTTTTTTGCTAAAACTTTCGGCTGTGCTCGATTTATCTACAACCAGATGCTTCACGATAAGATCGAACACTACAAAAAGACTCAAGCCATAGAAGTTCTTATAAGCCTTTTCTAGGTTGAGCTGAGCATTGGCTAAGGCTAAACTATCCACTTCTTTGAGCCAAGGAAAGGCGTCTTTGTACTGCGCGGGTGTGTTTTTATAACACAGGTGAACATGCTCCCACCACTTACGTTCTGACGAACTTTGAAGTGGGGGCTTCTTGGTCAATATCGCCAACGCGACAAGTTATCCCAAGCTCAAAAGAGAAATTTCCCTCCACTTACATAATTTTTCTCTTGTCTGTCTAATGCCCAATTATATGCCCATCGTGCAGCTCCAGCAGCCTTCCATAATTGTCGTTCCTGGTCTTCAGTGGGCTTGAGTCTGACTTTCTTTCCGCGGATCATCCTCTAGTAACTCCTTTAGACTTTTTATCTTTGGCTTAGTTAAAGAGTGTTGTTGATTTTTACAAAGTTATGTCCAAGCCATGATTTACAATAGAGTTAGAAACCTACTTAAGGAGGACTCTATTCATGGATGGAACACTCTTTGGCTCGATTATCGAG
>Ga0209639_1000559_pt1 | contig 50511 bp, 44 predicted proteins | sample EPASupsiteHSE605_FD_187268 | JGI IMG/M metagenome (GOLD analysis project Ga0209639, IMG submission 187268) | Bioremediated contaminated groundwater from EPA Superfund site, New Mexico - Sample HSE6-05 (SPAdes) (version 2) | ecosystem: Environmental > Aquatic > Deep subsurface > Groundwater >... | reverse complement strand
ACGATCCACTGCAGAAGTGGAACGGTTCCCTGTATTTTCTGATAAAAAAAATAATGACAAAGTATATAGAGTGAAACGCTTTATGGGATTTTCAGGCCCGTCCTCTGGAGCATCTAAATTATTACCAATTAAAAATGATGACGCGGATGCGAATATGGTTATTATCGATGATGAGAATAATGGGTATCATTCGAATGAACAATTTTGGCCTTTAGCGATCAAAACGCTAGATAAAGAACCGATTATTTTATATAAGATGAGTAATCCGATTCATTCCACTCTTCTTTGGAAAAAATTAGAAAGTGATCATATCGATAGAACAGTAGTGATTATCAATAGTGATGATTTACGTTCAAAAGGAGTCAACATTAGTAAAAGTCTTTCTTGGGAACGAACAGCTCAAGATTTTGTCTGGCAGATTAACAATAGTCCAAATCTTGCTTTTCTTGCGCGTTGTCGTCATCTAATTGTTCTTTTTGGTCTGGAAGGTGCGATCTATTATAAAAATGAAGGTGTAGTAGAATCTAGTTTATATTTTCTGCCTTATCAATTTGAAGGTGGCTCAATTGATGAGAGCCAAGGGAAAATGACGGGCTTTACGTCGTGCTTTGTTGCTGGCATTGCAAGTAGCATTGTACTAGGAAATGATAGTAATGAGGAAATCTCGATATCAATCGGTGAAGGGATACGAAAAGGAATTGTTGCCTCGCAAAAATTCTATATGGAAGGGTTTGGGGAAAACATAGAGTATTATCGCTTTCCAAATCCAAAAATATTTATAGAAAATAAAACCGATTTTATTACGACCGAACATGTGCAAGATGTAGTCATACGGCTTTCAGAGAATAATAATTGCCAATCTTGTTGGTATATACTAAAGGATAAAAGTTCAACAAGTTTAGCAGAAATCGCATATAATATTGTGAAAAATGGAGTGCAACATGCACTAAAGTTTATACCAATCGCTCAATTTGGCAAGTTACAAACGGTAGATCGAGGAGAAATTGAAAGTTATAGAAGTATCAAGAATTTAATGGGCGAATATCTTTCGACTACCAACACTGCCCGTCCACTTTGTATTGCCGTATTTGGTACACCTGGTTCTGGCAAGTCCTTTGGGGTAACGGAAATTGCTGCGAGTATTGCTCCGACTGTGATTAAAAAGTTGAATTTTAATTTATCGCAGTTGGCTAAACCGGTCGATTTAATTAATGCGTTTCATAAGGTAAGAGATCTCTGCTTGGAAGGAAAAGTTCCACTAGTATTTTTTGATGAGTTTGATTCTGCGTTTGAAGGGAAATTAGGATGGCTAAAATACTTTTTAGCACCCATGCAAGATGGTGTATTTCAGGAGGGAGACTCTCTTCATTCCATTGGTAAAGCGATTTTTGTATTTGCTGGTGGCACGAGTAGCACACTCAAAGATTTTTGTGGCGAAAGCATAGAAGATGCACAGGAACAAAAACGCTTTACAGTAGAATTTAAAGGCGCAAAAGGACCGGATTTTCTCAGTCGCCTGCGAGGGTATGTAAATATATTAGGACCTAATCAAACCAATCAAGAAAATGATCAATTATTTATTATTCGTAGAGCCATGCTACTACGGGCGTTATTAGAGCGAAAAGTACCGCATTTAATTAATGATCGAGGCGATGCACAAATTGATAATGGGGTACTACGAGCATTACTTAAAATTCCAAGGTATAAGCATGAATCAAGGTCAATGGAAGCAATACTGGAAATGAGCTTACTGACGAATGCGAAAAAATGGGAACAGTCATACCTTCCATCGAAGGAACAAATGAGACTTCATGTAGATGAAGAAGAATTTTTGCGACATTTAATGCACGATACATTCTTTAGTGAGAAAATAGAAAGTCTGGCAATGGCGATTCATGAAAAATATCGAGAACTGACAGAAGAAGCGCGAGGGGCCGATTCTGATTTTCTGAAAGCCTGGGATGAACTAGATGAAGATCTGAAAGAGTCTGCACGTACGCAAGCGAAAACCATTCCCAATGCCCTACTTACCATTAATTATGATGTTGTTTCCGTGAAAGAGACGCCAACCGTTTTAGGTTTTACAGAAAAAGAAATAGAAATTCTTGCTGCATATGAACATACACATTGGTGTCGGTATAGAAAATCTACTGGTTGGAAAAAAGGGGACGTAAAAGATAAAGTAAAACGGATTGATCCTGCACTGGTCGCTTGGAGTGCATTGTCTAAGGAGAAAAAATACAAGGTGTATCAGATGGTGAAAATTTGGCCAGAGATATTGGCTCAAGCCAATTTTAAGGTAGAGCGATTGAAGTTTTTATGTAATTGCGAGAAAGAAATTTGATCAATTGCAGTAGCTTTTTATCAGAAAAGCAATATACGATTGGCTAAAAATTAGTGAATTGTGGTATAATATCACGAAAATAAAAAAGTGAGGTATTCAAAGTGAAAAAAGCGATCATTGAGATGGATAAAGGGAATGTTGTTATTGAGTTATTTGAGAAAGATGCACCAAAAACAGTAGCAAACTTCGAAAAACTAATTACAGAAGGGTTTTATGATGGACTTACTTTTCATCGTGTCATTAAAGGATTTGTAGCCCAAGGTGGTTGCCCGATTGGTAATGGTACTGGTGGACCTGGTTATCAAATCCCTTGCGAAACAAAAAATAATCCACAAAAAAATGTAAGAGGCGCACTATCAATGGCCCATGCAGGCCCTAATACCGGTGGTAGCCAGTTTTTCATTGTATATGAAGACCAACCACATTTAGATGGCGTACATACTGTTTTTGGTAAAGTCATTGAAGGTATGGATGTTGTGGACCAAATTCGTAAAGGTGATAAAATGAATAAGGTTACAATAGCTTAGTAAAAAGTACGCCCTAAAGTTTCATTTGCAATCGTGATGGATGCAGATGAAATTTTGGGGCGTTACCTTTACCATAAATCAATAGAGGAGGTAGTTGGTGTTGGCGCCACTACAAAAATTAGCAATCTTTCTTCTTAGTCTTGGTCTTGAAAGAGGGCAAAGAGTCATTGAACTGATGGATAGTGATGAGATAAAAGCGATTGCTTCAGAAATGGGTAAATTGACCGAAATCTCTGCAGAAAAACAAAAAATTGTATGGTCAGAATTTGAGCGACTAGGTTATCATAATGAAATGAATTGTATGGAAATTATATCGGTGATTCGGATGATGTTTCATGGCAGTAAGATTACGGAGAAGAGCAGAAAACGGTTTTCACGATAGGAAACTGGGTGTTATTGAATATGCTCTCTCCATAATTCGGCAATCTTAGATCGAAATTCAATTTGCACTGTTTGCTCTTGATTGCTATCCGCAAGACCTTGGGCGGGTATTGCTGTTGCATTGGTAATATCGACGAAGCATAAAGGAGGAAATAATACGCACCACCAGTTTTTTCCTTCTGCTTGTCCAATTAAAACGCGTACCGCTTCATATTTACCAGCGGGTAATACTAAATTGCCGTATGATTTTATCGGAAAATCGTACATCCCAGTTTCGAGCGTTATTGGATAATCAGCACCGTTCATAATAAGCACTTGCTTAGCGACATCGAGTAACTGGTTTTGATGCGTGAGCACAATACTTCTTGCTACATCTTTTTCGGAGACTTGTTCTAAATAGGGAGCTAGGTAGGTAATGATTGCATCACGCACTTTTAATTTTAGTTGTTGATCGGCAGTGCTATCACTGTTTGCCAAGACATGTAATCGAATAACATCTTCTTTACCGCATGATACAGGTAGATTTTGTTTACCTTGATAGATGAAAAATCCCCAACCAACTGTGATAAAAATAAAAATACCTATGATGCCAGATATCCATAACTTTTTATTTTTCATTATGATAAAACTCCTTATAGAATATATATATTAAGTATTACCATAATTTGAGAAAAAAATCATAATGTATGAGGATATCATAATATTTTTTTCAAGGAATCAGAAAGTATATCATTTTCTCGATTCCAAGTAAGAGCGCCTAAATGGATTTGTCAAACAGTTACATATGGTATAACGAAAAACGCTCTTCATTACATCGTAATGAAGAGCGTTTTGTTAGTTAGTAATATTATACTTCTACGTTGCCTGTTGGCAAGGAACGATGCGCTAGACCTACGGCGACTTCATTTAGGTTTAAAACGCCTACACCAAAATAGATAGCTACGCAAAGATGCTCACCATAGCGAGCAATTCCTATTTTCCCGCCAACATTAAGGCCTGCGACTTTGGGTGTGATTTGTTCGAGTGCGGCGTGAGCAGCACCAGCCACTGCTCCTTCGCCGATATGGTTTGCGAGCACGAGTCCTTGGCGCTCCGCAGCAACGACTGCTCGTTCGATAATCTTTTTAATAGAAGGTAAGTATTCGCCACCAAAATCTACTGCTGTGGCAAGAATACCTCGAGAACTTAAACGTTGACGCAAATATTGTTCATCTTGTCGGTCTTCACTGATGGCCATGGATAATGCGGCTCTACCTACATCAATACTTGCAATTTCCACGTTAGATGGCCTCCTGCTCTTTCACAATGTTCACAATTTTAATTTTTTCTTTATCCACGATGGCAACAATAAAGAAGGTCACTAGACAAACTAACCATTCCATATAAATAGGATGGGCGAAAATCTGAACAGACGGGAAAACCTGCCATACAATTAATGTGATAATACCAGCGAGTGTGGTATAAAAAGCAGAATTTCGACGACAAAGACTAGGGGCAAAGATTGTGAATAAAAATACCAAGGTAAAGGCTGTTGTTAGGCTAAGACCGATTAGCATGGTTTTAACAATGCCAACTGCATTAAAGGCTAACCACAATGTACCAATTCCTAAACCAAGGATGGCATAACGGTTGACAAGAGTATAATTCTTATCTTTGATGTTTGGATTGATAAAGCGTTTATAAATATCTTGGGAAAATAATGTTCCGGCTCCAAGTAGAATATGACAAGCTGTTGAAACATCAGCTGCCCAAAGGGCTGCTAAAGTCAAACCTGATATGATGGGATCAAGACCCATAATCATTTGCGGAAGCGCCATAGTTGCTTTCATAGTTGGATGAGCCGCTCTAGCAGCTACGCCCATGATCGCACATAAAAAACCGACTGGGAACATTAAAAGAGCTCCCCATAAAAATCCTCTTTTGGCTGCTTTACCATCCACTGCCGCGCAGGCAACCTGCATTGGTCCTTGGGCAGTAATGGTTTGCGTCATCATAACTGCGATCCAGCCGATAATTGTGGCAAGTCCTAAACCGCCAACTGGACCAAACCAATCGACTGTGGGTGGTAAAGAAGCGGAAATCGTGCTAATGCCGCCTTGGTTAGAGACGATTGTAATCGTGCTAATTATAACACCAATATAAATCAGAGTAACGCTTAAAATATTGGACAAACCAGAGGACCATAATCCGCCTAAAATCGTAGTACCAATAAATACAATGGCACTGGTAATCATACCACCTTGGAATGAAAATATATCTGGTAATAAGGAAGACAAGATAGCTCCGCCAGCGAGATATTGTAGTGAGGTAATAACTAATTGAATGGTGATCATGCCGAGTACGGCAATGGCCCGACCTTTTCGATCATAATAGCGTTCAAAAAATTCCGGGATTGTTGTGCAATCCATTTCGCGATATTTAGAAGCTGCGACGGTTGCCATCAATACAGCACCTGCTGCCCAAGCAACATTATACCAACCAGCGGCGATGCCGGATTGGAAAGCATTTTCGGCAACACCAATGGTTGATGCCGCTCCAATCGCTGTTCCCGCAATGTTAGCAGCTACTAAAGTGGTGCTTAGTTTGCGGCCTGCAAATAAAAAGCCCGTACTGCTTTCCGTGCGGCGTTTTACATAGATACTAATGCCAAATAAAATACAAATGTACAAAAGAATAATTACAAGTTGAATACTCATGTTTCTCCATCCTACCTTTCTACTCTACATATTTTCTGAGGGCAACGGCAAAAACAAAAAACACTCATCATTTCAGAGTGCATGTGAAGACCTACCGATTTCCACCCTACGAGAAGTTTCTGTTTCTACGATTGTCTACTGCTACCACGCTACACAATCATCGTACCAGACTAGAGGTTAGTGTGTCAAATTTTTTCAGGAATAAGTGTCAGAGAAGGATTTTATAATATTTTATAGAATTATCACCTTTAATAGGAAGATATAGGTTATACTCTTAGCGAGATACGGGTACACTGGTGGATAAAGAGGTATACATCGAGTATACCTCTTTATCCAATTTAGAAAGGGGAATCGACAATTTGCTAATCTATATGGTAAGACGGATTTGTAGTTCTGTGGTTGTATTATTAGCTATTATTACCATTACATTTTTACTGATGCATGCCATTCCGGGGGGGCCATTTAGTAGTGAGAAAAAAGTTCCTCCTTCGGTGCTGAAAAATATTGAAGAACATTACCACTTGAATGATCCTCTATGGAAACAGTATCAGAACTATTTGGCGAGTTTGGCTCGTTTTGATTTAGGGCCATCTTTTAAATATGAAGGTCGTAACGTAAATGACATGATTTATGAAAGCTTTCCAGTATCATTTCAGCTTGGTATGGTTAGTATTGGTATTGCTATTTTACTTGGTATTCCTGCCGGTGCTTTGGCAGCTTTAAGGCAGAATAAATGGCAAGATTACGTAACGATGTTTTTTTCCACACTGGGTGTGTCGATACCTAGCTTTGTTCTTGCTACGTTACTGATTTATGTGTTTGCGATCAATTTTAGACTACTACCAGTCGCTATGTGGGAAGGGGCGGAGTATGTAGTATTACCGGCAGTGGCCTTAGCTGCTCAGCCTACCGCCTTCATTGCTCGTCTGACGCGGTCGAGTATGCTAGAAGTTCTCTCGCAAGACTATATCAAAACCGCTCGATCAAAGGGGCTATCGCAAAGCCTTATTTTATATCGCCATGCGCTGCGAAATGCTTTGATTCCAGTTGTCACATATATTGGTCCAATGGCAGCGGGGATATTAACGGGGAGTTTTATCGTGGAAACTATTTTTGCCATTCCAGGTCTTGGGCGCCATTTTGTCACGAGCATTTATAATCGTGATTATACCGTGATTTTGGGTGTAACGGTTTTTTATAGCGTACTGGTGATTGGCTTAAATTTAGCAGTTGATTTGATCTATCCTCAATTAGACCCTCGGATAAAACTAGATAAAGGGCAGGAGGGATAATAGATGGATCTAAGTAAAGACTTATTTGAGCCAGTGCTGCGTAGTGAGCAGAGCAAGGAAAAATCTCGTCCTAATACGACGTATTGGCAAGATGCTTGGCGACGTTTAAAGCAAAATAAATTAGCGATGCTTGGCTTATATACAACCATATTCATTATTCTCGTTGCCATTATTGGTCCTCTTGTATCTTCTATTTCGTATTCAGACCAAAATCTACTAGAAGCTAATCAGGCACCTAGTTCTGCACATTGGTTCGGCACAGACAGTTTGGGGCGGGATTTATGGATTCGTGTCCTTTATGGTGCCCGTATTTCATTAGCGATTGGGATTGTAGCCAGTTTGATTAATCTTACGATTGGTGTGATCTATGGCGGTATCGCGGGTTTACTTGGCGGACGGGTGGATCGCATCATGATGAATCTGGTTGATGTATTATATGGTATCCCCGTACTGCTTTATGTAATATTATTAATGGTTGTTTTAAAGCCAGGTCTGACCAATATCTTTATCGCGCTTGGAATTGCCTATTGGTTAGGCATGGCGCGCATTGTTCGGGGACAGATATTAAGTTTAAAGGAACAAGAGTATGTGTTAGCTGCCCGAGCTCTCGGGGCAAGTAATTGGCAGATCCTTTATCGCCATCTGATTCCCAATAGTTTAGGACCTATTATTATTACCATGACTCTTGCTATTCCAGAGGCCATCTTTACCGAGGCTTTTCTTAGCTTTATTGGTCTTGGTGTAGTTGCGCCCATGGCGAGTTGGGGAGTACTATCTTCGGAAGGCGTGACGAGTTTACGGTCCTATCCGTTTCAATTATTTTTTCCAGCGATGGCTATTAGTATTACGATGCTTTCGTTTATTTTTCTGGGGGATGGTTTGCGTGATGCTCTTGATCCCCATGCACGGCGCTGAGGAGGGGCAACATGAAACCATTATTAGATGTACAAAATTTATCGGTATCATTTGATACCTACGCCGGTGAAGTAAAGGCTACGCAAAATGTTAGTTTTCAGGTTTTTCCTGGAGAGGCGATTGGGATTGTCGGTGAATCGGGTTGCGGAAAAAGTGTGACAGCTCATTCCATTATGCAATTGATTGCGATTCCGCCTGGGCGATATAGCACTGGGAAAATATTGTTTGCCGGTGATGATCTGCTGACCAAGACAGAAGATGATATGGCGAATATTCGGGGAAATGATATCGGGATGATCTTTCAAGATCCGATGACTTCCTTGAATCCAGTACTTACAGTGGGAATGCAAATCTCTGAATCGCTAGTACGGCATCAGCAGATGAATCAAGAAGAGGCGCATGAGCGAACGGTTGAACTGCTTCATTTGGTAGGGATACCTTTTCCCGAGCAGCGGATCAACCATTATCCTCATCAATTTAGCGGTGGTATGCGTCAGCGCGTGATGATTGCGATTGCTCTAGCTTGCAGTCCAAAACTTCTCATTGCCGATGAACCAACAACAGCCTTAGATGTAACGATGCAGGCGCAGATTCTCGATTTGATGAAAGACCTGCAGAGTCAATTCAATACCGCGATTATTTTAATTTCTCATGATCTAGGCGTCATTGCGACGTTGTGTAGCCGCGTTATCGTCATGTATGCCGGTAAAATTGCGGAAGAGGGCAAAGCGCAAGATATTTTTCATCATCCGCAGCACCCATACACTTGGGGTCTTTTACAATCCGTACCGCGGATGGATGCTACGGAACGCGAAAAACTACGGACGATTGAAGGAAATCCTCCCGATTTATTGCATTTCCCGGTAGGCTGTCCATTTCATCCGCGATGTTCTTATGCGATGAAGATTTGCACGCAGCGTTACCCAGACAAGACGATGGCTGGTGATGGTCACAGTGTACACTGTTGGCTGCAGCATCCTCAGGCACCGAAACCTCAAAAGGAGGTATGGTAATGGGAGAGCAACCGATGATAGAAGTACGTAATTTGAAAAAATATTTTACGACTCGCCGCGATTTTTTCGGGCGTCCGACGGCCTATTTAAAAGCCGTCGATAATGTGAGTTTTTCGATAGCGAAGGGGGAAACCTTAGGACTTGTCGGGGAGAGCGGGTGTGGTAAGTCTACCACGGGCAGAACGATGATTCATTTGTATCAGCCTACTGCTGGAGAGGTATTGTTGAATGGCAAAGTGGTAGATGGTAAGAAAGATAAAAAACAACTATGCCGTGAGATGCAGATGATTTTTCAAGATCCCTATGCATCGCTCAATCCACGGATGATGGTCGGCGATATAATCGGCGAACCGCTTGCGATTCATCATTTGGCTTCTGCTAGCGAACGGACGGAACGAATTGTAAGTTTGTTGCAGATGGTCGGACTCAATCCAGAACACGCCAATCGTTTTCCCCATGAATTTAGTGGCGGGCAAAGGCAACGCATTGGTATTGCTAGGGCGCTGGCGGTTAATCCTAGCTTTATTATTTGTGATGAACCGATTTCTGCCTTGGATGTTTCAATTCAGGCTCAGGTAGTCAATTTACTAGAGGATTTACAGGACAAACTAGGACTGACGTATTTATTCATTGCTCATGATTTAGCAATGGTCAAACATATTAGTAGTCGCGTAGCGGTGATGTATTTGGGGAAAATTATAGAATTGGCAACAGCCGATGAATTATATCGGCATCCACAGCATCCCTATACGCAGGCGCTATTATCGGCGATACCAATACCTGATCCTGACGTGATGGCCAACAGGCAGCGGATTCATTTAACTGGTGATGTTGTTAGTTTAGGCAATTCTTCAGTAGGATGTGCTTTTCGTACTCGTTGTCATTGCGCCATGCCGTTATGCAGCGAGATGGAGCCTGTTTTACTCGATGGTGGGGCAAAGCATATGGTGGCATGCCACTTGGTACAGAAAAAATAAGTAAGACTAAGAAATGGAGAAAATGATGCAAGGATTATATAAAAACATACAAAGCCTTTTGGCAACCTATGAAGGGCGCTGGGGAATTGTAATTATCAATCAATCTACAGGAGAAAAACTACAACTCAATCCAGAGATGATATTTCCCTCAGCCAGCATGATTAAAGTTCCGATCATGTATGAAATGATGCGGCAAGTTGCTGCTGGTACTTTAGATCTAGAAAAATTGTTAGTGGTAACCAGCGATGTTCGCGTAGCAGGCGCTGGTATTTTGCAAGAATTACGTCCGAATATTACCATGACGGTCAAAGAACTAATGACTCTGATGATTGTTCTTAGTGACAATACTGCGACAAATATGCTAATTGACCTGATTGGTATGGAGGCAGTCAATCAAACGATGCTTGAGTTAGGGCTGACATCGACCGTTCTTCGGCGCCGGATGATGGATTTTGATGCTGCACGGGCAGGGAAAGAAAATGAAACATCAGCGCAGGACATGGCCCTTTTATTTGAAATCATTGAAAATCGCAAGTCTTTGCCCGATGAGTATCATACATTGATGCTAGATATATTAAAGCGTCAGCAAGTCAGAGATAAACTCCCGTTTTATTTGCCGGAAGAAACGGTGCTAGCCAATAAAACCGGTACATTAGAAGGCGTAGAACATGATGGTGGTATTCTTTATTTACCGAGTGGTTCGTATATTATTTCTATTTTTGCCGCTGATTTAGAAGCGAATTATCACGGACTGCAACTAGTTGCCAGCCTTGGCAAACTGATCTACGATCATTTCCAGTGTGAGGGGGAATAGAGTCTTGGCGCACAAAAAGATAGTTGCAATCATGCTGGTGATGGCTCTATTTCTTGCACTTAGCGCGGGTTGCAGCAAAGCAAAGAGTGATCAAAATGAACAAGTGCTTCGTTATATATTAGAGGCAGAGCCTGCTACGCTCGATCCAGCAAAATCGACAGCCATTCCAGAATCGTTAGTAGAACTACAGATATTTGAAGGATTAACTCGCCTTGATGCTAAAGAGCAGCCTGTCCCAGGTGTCGCGGAAAAATGGGAAGTTTCTCCGGATGGCATGAAATATACGTTTTATTTACGGTCTACTGCTAAGTGGTCCAATGGCGAACCTGTCACGGCTCAAGATTTTGAGTTTGCCTGGAAACGAGCATTAGATCCCGAACTTGCTTCTGAAAATGCATATATGTTGTTTCCGATTAAAAATGCAGAGGCGTATAATGAAAAGAAGATAGGGGCAGAAGAAGTTGGGGTCAAGGCCATTAGTGATCATGTTTTAGAAGTGACCTTAGAAAAACCTACCGCATATTTTTTAGGCTTAGTAGCTTTCCATGCTTTTTATCCTGTACCGCAGAAAATTGTTGCAGAGCATGGCGGCAAATGGGCAATTGATGCGAAGTTACTCATTACCAATGGGCCTTTTACCATCAGCAAATGGGTTCATAGTAACAAAATAGAATTTATAAAAAATGAGCAGTACTGGGATGCGAAGGCCGTTAAACTGGCAAAAATGCAGTGGCCGATTAGTGACTCGCAGTCCACTCGGTTAGCATTGGTAGAGAATGATCAAGTGGATATGATGGTGGAGCCTCCGGTGGTAGAACAAGACCGACTAAATAAGGACGGAATTCTACAGGTTGCTCCTTATCTAGGGATCTATTATTATGTATTTAATACGAAGAAAGCACCTTTTGATAATGAAAAAGTCCGCAAGGCCTTTTCACTGGCACTGACTCGTGAAAATTTAGTTAAGAATGTAATTAAAGGCGGTAAAGAGTCTGCGTATTCATGGGTTGCACCTGGGCTGATCAATCCTGTGACGGGTAAGGACTTTCGCATCGAAGGGGGCAATTATGCCGCAGAGGATGCGATGCTGGCAAAAAAAATGTTAGCGGAAGCTGGATATCCTGATGGCCAAGGATTACCACCGATCACTCTGTTATTTAATACGAGTGAAATGAATAAATCCATTGCCGAAGGTATTCAGGAAATGTGGAAGCAAAACCTCGGTGTAACGGTTACATTAACCAATCAAGAATCGAAAGTATTCTTAGAATCGCGAACACAAGGTGAATTTCAAATCGCTAGAGCCTCATGGACAGGCGATTATGCTGATCCTATGACGTTTATGGATGTATTTAAAGATACTGCCAATGATGCACAGTATACGAGCGCAGCCTATTATAGTCTGGTTGAGAAGGCGCAGTCCTCCAACGATCAAACAGTACGAATGCAGGCTATGCATGAAGCCGAAGACATACTCTTTCGTGATGCAGTGATCATCCCGATCTATTATACAACGCAACCATTTGTCACCAAGCCCTATGTAAAAGGCTATTTCTGGTCCGTCCTAGGACTCGCCGATTTTAAAACGGCTTTTATCGAAAGGTAATAAAGAAATACGAAATGAGACTTCTACTAGTAGATCAGTAGAGGTCTCATTTTGTATTTAGACGTTGCAATCTGTTTCTCAAAATGATGTAATATGCTTATGCTGTTATAAAAAGCAAGGGAAGCGAGGTGAAAAACTGCTAGTTATAATAACTAGCAGTTGATGATATGACATTTATTCCCCAAATCAAACCGAAACGCTTATGTCCAGGGGATACGATTGGCGTTATTGCTCCTGCAAGTCATGGAAATTTGGAATTATTCAGGGCGGGAGTGCATTGGTTAGAAGAGCAGGGATTTCAAGTGGAACTTGGTAAGACGGTAGAGCAAACCCGAGGATATTTGGCGGGGACGGATGCAGATCGAGCGGCGGATATCAATGCGATGTTTGCATCGCATGCTATTGATGGTATCTTTTGCCTAAGGGGTGGGTATGGCACGATGCGCTTACTGGATCTTTTAGATTATGATCTAATTCGCATGCATCCGAAAGTGTTTGTTGGTTATAGCGATATTACGGCACTACATATAGCGATTGGTCAGCGTACCGGTCTTGTTACTTTTCATGGCCCTATGGTGGCATCGGATATGGGAAAAGGTTTATCTGGCTATACTTGGGATTATTTTTACCGAGCCATTACAAGTTCTAAGGCTCTCGGGGATATTCGTAATCCAAAGCATACTATTTCTCCTGAATTTATGGTGCCAGGAAAGGCGAAGGGGCAGCTGATTGGCGGAAACTTAAGTTTGATTGTATCGACACTGGGAACACCGTATGAAATTGATACTCGTGGTAAAATTCTTTGCCTCGAAGAAATCGGGGAAGAACCATATCGTATTGACCGGATGCTAACACAGCTATCATTAGCGCAAAAATTACAAGAGGCAGCGGGAATCGTTGTTGCAGTATGTGCTGATTGCGATGAAAATGACCCGCCGAATTTTACATTTGCTGAGATGCTACAAGATCGTTTAGGAAACCTAGATAAACCTGTTCTTTATAATTTGCATTTTGGTCACACTACAGAAAAAGCAACGTTACCGCTAGGCGTTATGGCACGACTTGATCCTAAGGTAGGCGGGCTAGAAATAATGGAAACAGCAACGACAAAATGACAAGGCAGAGTGACAAAAAAGAACCGTCCCCGTGTGCGTACGTGTATACGCGTGTACGGGGAGAGATGAGGAGAGCTTAGGTATGAGTGGAATAGATAAAAAACAATTGAAAAAGCAAGTGATGGATGCTGTTGATGCGATGGCTGATGAATTGATGGATATTAGTTTGACGTTGTACCAAAATCCTGAATTAGGAGAGGTAGAGTATAAGGCGGCTCAGTTATTGACGCAGGCGGTAGGGGGACATGGATTTACGGTGGAGCGTGGTAGTGGTGGGTTTGAAACGGCTTTTATTGCTAAGAAGGGGAATGGTGGATCTAACATTGCATTTTTAGCAGAATATGATGCATTACCGGAAATGGGGCATGCTTGTGGACACAATTTGATTGCGGCGATGAGTTATGGGGCGGCGGTAGCATTTGCGGCAGTGGCTGGTGATCGGGCCGTTTCGTCTCTGATTGGTTGTCCTGCGGAAGAGACAACGGGAGCGAAAGTGACGATGGCAGCTGAGGGCGTTTTTGATCATTTAACGGCAGCGCTGATTGTTCATCCTTCCGATGGCAATTATATCGGCGGTACTTCTTATGCGACTCATCCGCTACAGATAACGTTTCGTGGACGTCCTGCTCATGTGGCTAGTAAAACGAATAAGGGCGTCAATGCACTTGACGCCCTAGTCCTATTTTATCAAGAAATAAAAGAACTCCGCCAAACGTTTACCCAAGAGACCATTCTTGCAGGAATTATTACGAAAGGCGGAGTTGCGCCCAATATTGTGCCTGATGAAGCCGAGGCAAAATTCACGGTGCGAGCAATGTCATCTTTCTATTTGGAAAATACGGTAATTCCTGCAGTACGGAGTGTGGCGGAAAAGGTGGCCCATGCTACTGGTACAACGGTAGAAACGATCCACTATGAACCGCTATTTAAAGAATTAATCAATGATTCAGGGCTTATGCAATGTTACCAACAGAATATGGCTCTCTTAGGCGAAACGGTCACGATGTTAGATCCGCAAGAGGCAGATGGGTCGACTGATGTTGGCAATGTCAGTCATGTAGTACCTACGATCCATCCGGATCTTAGTATTGGCAGTAATATCGTAGCGCATACCCCAGCGTTTGCTGTAGCGGCAGGCTCTAGCTATGCCCAGCAACGTTTATTAGTAGGAGCCAAGGCAATGGCAATGACAGCAATTGATTTATTGGATTGATACTATATATGATGCATTAAAGAAGGTAGATTCATATTGTGAGTCTGGCAGAAATGGGACATAGGGCATCCATTTCTGACGATTGCCATATAAATTTTAAAATTAAATTTATATATATAGAATATTTGGTAAGGGAGAGAGAGAAATGGAATCGATTGAACACATAGATGTAGAAACATTAGCAAATCAGGTAATCAAACAATGTGAGAATAGTAAAAATACACGTTTTTTATTGGGGATTGTCGGAGCGCCTGGTGCAGGAAAAAGCACATTAGCAGGTCGATTAATGAAACAAATCAATCGACGGTTGTCGCAAAATATTTCCGTCGTTGTGCCAATGGATGGATTTCATTATCATAATGATATATTAGTGGAAAAAGGGTTATTAGCACTTAAGGGAAAACCTGAAACATTTGATGCGGAAAGTTTTGTCAAGCTAGTAAAAAGAATAGCGTCAGAAAAGGGGGAGAAAATCTATTGTCCATCGTATAGCAGGGAAATTCATAATCCTGTACCAAATTCAATCGTAGTCGAAAATAACCATAAGATTATTATTATCGAAGGCAATTACTTATTACTCGAAACTCCGCCTTGGAATGAACTGGCGAATATTTTTGATGAAACTTGGTTCATTGAAGCTTCCGATGTGGTTTGTAGAGAACGCTTGATCCGCAGACATATGAAGCCCGGCAAAAGTGCAAAAGAAGCGTTACAAAAAATTGAATCGACGGATGCACCAAATGCCGAATTGATCCTGCAAACTCGCCCTAGAGCCAGTAAGAGAATCAAAATCACCTCACTTTAATTCCATCTAAATAAATCCTCAGTGCTTGACTGGTATAATCTTCACCGGAATGTTCAGAGAGAGTGGAAAACTCTTTGAAAAGCGGGGTCGCGATAAAATAAAAATTCATAATGCCAGCGAGCGATATCGCTGCATAGTTCAAATTGAGGTCCGATGAAAAATCTCCGGATGCGACTCCGTCCGCCAACGCGGAGTTGATAAATTGATAGAGCTGATAAATATGTTTTTTGGTTACCAATGCGCCACAAGCGGTTGGATTGGCAAGTTCACTGTTTATAAAACGTGCCAAATAAGGACGTTCTTTGTGAATCATACCAACTGCTTTGGTATAGAGAGCAAGGCGTTCCATGGCTTTTGCATGGTGCATATTGTTTGCTGTTGTTAATAGCTCTTGTACTGGTGAAAATGCTTTTTCCAATACCGCTTGATACAGGCCTTCTTTTCCTTTGAAATAATAAGAGATGGCAGAACTATTGACCTGAGCAGTATCGGCTATTTCGCGAATCGAAACAGCGACGAAGCCTTTTTTTGCAAATAGCGGAAGAGCTGCTTCTATAATTTTATCTGCAGTATCTTTTTCCATAAAAAACTCCTTGAAGTAAATTTGAATACCTTTTGTTTATATAGCTAAATAATCTTTTTCTGAAACTTTTTGATACTAATACTTAAAACGATCAGAATAAAGACCGCGAGAGACAGAACCTGTGGCCAGACGACACTGAGTCCGACCCCTTTGAGGATAATGCCTCGCATGATTTGTAAATAAAAAGTAAGCGGTAAGACATTTCCTAGTAAATTAAAGAATAGCGGCATTGCCTCTCTCGGAAACATGAATCCGGAAAGTAAAATACTTGGTAAGAAAACGAAGAACGACATTTGCATTGCTTGCATTTGAGTTTTGGCTAAGGTCGAGATCAAGAGACCTTGGGCTAGGGACGCAATAATGAAGAGGGAGGTAAGAGCATATAGCAGCGTAAGACTGCCGCGGACTGGTAAGCCGAAGATGAAGATACCCACTAATATCGAAACTGTGACTTGGACATAACCAACAATGCTATAAGGAATCAATTTTCCAAGCATCAGCTCCCAGGTTTTCATAGGCGTAACAATCAGTTGCTCTAGTGTTCCGCGTTCTCGTTCTCGTACAATTGCCATCGAGGTGATCATCACCATGGTCATGGTTAAAATGACTCCCATAATACCGGGAACCATATAAAATGCCGATACGAAATCTGGATTATACCAGGGACGGATACGGATATCGTAAGGCTTCTTTTCCGGATGTCCAGTATAGCCTTGTATTTTTTGGAGTGAAATTTTCTGCGCATTTAATTGACCAATCATTTGCGCAGCACTGATCGCCGAAGAAGCGGACATCGAGTCTGTTGCATCTACAATTACCTGTACGCTGGCTGTTCGACCATGTTTTATGCTCTCTGAAAAATCGGGTGGAATAATAATCCCCACCTTGGCTTTGCCAGAATCAACGGTATCATTGATATCTTGAAAACTCTTGGCCGTATACTCTATATCAAAATAACCACTTGCCCTTAATGAATTGAGTAGATCGCGGCTGTCTTGTTGCAGCGATTGATCAAATACAATCGTCGGTAAATGCTTCACTTCGGTATTAATTGCATAACCAAAAAGTAAAAGTTGTACGATCGGCATGACGAGCATCATAGCTAACGTTAATTTGTCCCGCCGCATTTGAATAAATTCTTTAATGAGCAATGCTTTTAGACGTTTCATAGGATCACCTCCGTGCGTTGAGATTTTACTAAGTACACAAATACGTCTTCAAGGCCAGGAGTGATTTGCTGATAAGCAAGAGAGGCAAGGTGTGGTAGTTGATTGTTTTCTATCAGAATATGGACGCTTGCGCCAAATGGATAGATATCAAGATAAGGAATTTTGCTGCCGACAATTGTTTCTAGTAGTTCCATTGGTTTGGAGGTTGCAATTTGTACTAACATACCAGGAAGTAGTTTGGTTAATTCTGACGGAGCGCCACTGGCAATCAAATTGCCCTCAAAGATGAAGCCAATTTGATCACAATGTTCTGCTTCATCCATGAAATGCGTTGTTACCATGATGGTAGTACCTTGGGCTGCTAATTGATAGATAATATCCCAAAACATGCGTCTTGATTTGGGGTCAACACCACCAGTGGGTTCGTCAAGAAATAAGATGGGCGGGGCATGAATAATGGAGCAGCCTAGCGCCAGGCGTTGTTTCCAACCACCGGACAAATTAACGACTAGTTCATGTTTGCGTTCGTATAAGTCAGCGAGTGTGAGCATTTCATCAATGCGTTCCTGAGCTGCATCATCTGGCAGGTTATACATACCAGCATAAAATTCGAGGTTTTGTAAAACGGTTAAATCTTCATAAAGACTGAACTTTTGGGACATATAGCCGATTTTATGCTTGATATTCTCACTGTCTTGGGTAATGTCGAGTCCTAAGATGGTGCCAGTCCCAGATGTTGGTTTTAAGAGTCCACATAACATTCGGATTGTAGTTGATTTACCAGAACCATTCGGACCTAAAAACCCATAGATCGAACCTTGCTTGATTTGCAAAGAAATATGATTGACTGCCGTAAAGTTGCCAAAGCAGCGGGTGAGATTAGTCAGTTCTACAGCGTACATCATACCTCCTCCTTTGCTAGGGCGACAAAGACATCTTCTAAAGTCGGTTCTATTTCTGTTAGTGAGGTGGCCGTAATATTGGCGCTTGCTAGTGCCGACTGTATTTGTGGGATGGCTAGGGAAACATCTTCTACTACAATATGGTACTTATCGCCGAACATATTGCTATCAATAACTGGACAAGCAGCCAAATGCGTTTTGATATTTCGGTTATTGCTGCCTAGTTCCAGCACTTTATAAGGATACGCCTTACGCAACCCTTGCGGTGAATCACAGGCAACAATGCTGCCATTATGTATAAATGCGATCCGTGTACAAAATTCAGCCTCATCCATATAGGGGGTCGATACGAAGATGGTAGTACCTTCCTTGTTGAGTTTAAATAGCATTTGCCAAAATTCCCGCCGGGAAACAGGATCAACACCAGTGGTCGGTTCATCAAGAAAAAATAGTTTGGGTTGATGCATTAGTCCAGCGGCTAATGCTAATTTTTGTTTCATACCGCCAGATAGATGATCAGCAAGGCGATCTTTAAAGGGGAGTAAATTAGTAAAGGTTAGAATATTACGAGCTAAATCATCAATTTGGTTTGCTGTTTGCCCATATAATGCTCCAAATATTTGAATGTTTTCCATGACGGTCAGATCTCCATAGAGGCTGAATTTCTGCGGAACATAGCCGAGATGTTCTTTGATGGTTTCTGGATCATTTGCACCAAGTACTGTCAAATCGCCTGACGACTGTGCGAGAAGACCTGTGAGCATGCGGATCATTGTAGTTTTTCCTGCACCATCAGGGCCCACCAGTCCGAATATTTCACCGGGCATTATTTCTAGTGAGATATTATTTACAGCAATTCTAGTACCGTAGCTTTTGGTGATGTTATGCAACCCAATCATTGGATGACCACATCCGCGGGCATTCCAGGTTTTAGGATGCCTTCTGCATTATCAATTTTTACTTTTACATAAAATACTAAATTAGTTCGTTCTCGCTCGGTAATACTTTGCCTTGGGGTAAATTCAGCATTTTGGCTAATTTCTTTGATGGTTCCAGCGAAGGTGCGATTTGGGTATGCATCAATATGAACGTCTACCGATTGACCGAATTGAATCAGACCCAGTTGTTCGGAAGGAAGATAGATCTTGACCCAGCAATTATTGATATCACCAATGGTGGCAATCGCTGATCCAGCAGTAAGATACTCTCCATTTTCAAAATTTTTGGTTAATATTATGCCGCCAAATGGACTGGAAATAACCGTATCTGCTAACGTAGCGCGCGTAACATCACCAGCGGCTTGTAATCTTTTTACTTCCGCTCGTTGAGCTTCGATGACATCCGGACGATTGCCTTCGGCTACTAAACTTTGCTGCGATTGAGCGGCAAGTAGTGCATTATAAGCAACACTATAAGTAGATTGCGCGGCATCAAGCTGTTGAGCAGGAATCGCATTTTCACGGTAGAGGGAGCGATAACGTTCTAAATCAGTTTTCGCTTTATCATAGGTTGCTTGGGCCGATGCCACATTAGCGCTAGCTTGCTTGATTTCCTGCTCTCTAGGCCCTTTTTCAAGGTCGGCTAATTGTATCTTGCCTTTACTAAGTGCTGCTGCATCCGCAAGTGACTGCGCCTCTAGATCCGCACGATGGATGCGGGCAATTACTTGGCCAGCTTCCACTCTATCACCTACTTGAATGGTTAGGTCAGACATATAGCCATTGATTTTGGGGACGATATCAACAAGGGTTACTTCTACAGTGCCAGTAGCGGTGATGCCTTTTTCTTTTGGTAAATATAATTTGTAACTAACACTTGCTGCCAATGTTAAAAAAATAGCGGTAATCGCGAGGAGCTTTTTATTCATATTCTTGCCTCCTTATACAATTAAATCAATCGATTGATTTAATTGTATTGTATGTCTGATCTGATGTTTTGTCAATTTAAAATTCAATTTTTGGGAAAAGCGTTTTTTCATTGTAATAAAAGCTCAATTGTTAAAAAACATATTATATGATTAAGAGTAATTTAAAAAATAAAAAGGTTAATTGCAAATTATAGTCGAATTTACATTAACAATGTAGTCAAGGTGTAATAGTGGAGGTAGATTATGTTCACATCTGCAACAAAAGAGTCTTTTCGTATCAGTATGTTATACGCTGTTGTTTCCGCGTTATGGATATATTTTTCGGATAGTTTATTAACTACTATCTTTTCTGATCAGCATATCATTTTTCAATTATCAATATTTAAAGGCTGGATATTTGTTATCCTATCAGCCACCATGCTGTATTATCTTATTCAACGTCATACGTTGCAGTATGAACGACAAAATCAGGAATTAAATAATACTAACTTTGAGCTGGTCGCAGCTTATGAAGAACTTCTTGCATTAGAAGAGGAATTGCGTCATCAATTCATCGTTTTAGAAGAAAATCAGAAAATGCTCGAAGATAATAAAGAGCTATTGATAACTAAAAATGCTTATATGGATGCATTATTTGGTACTACATTGATCATTGTAAAACGTATGGATATTAATACGTTGTTTGAAGTTATTGTTGAGCGGGCGACTGGTTTGGCAGATGAAGCTCATGCCTTTATGTTTTGGGTAGATCCTTCAGGAAAATATTTGGATTTAAAAGCGGGTAATGGAATTCATAAACCAAATGTTGGAATGCGCTTGCGGGAAGGTGAGGGGTTATCAGGGAAGGTTCTACAACAAAAGAAGAGTATTATGGTTGAGGAGTATACAGTTTGGGATGGCCAATATAAGGGAGCGGATTATACTGCGATAGGTGCAATGGTCAGTGTGCCTATCTATAGTGAAGATAAAATTGTCGCTATTTTAGGTTTATCATATGAGATTGATAGTGGTAAGAGTTTCACAGAAGAAAAAGTGAGAGTTTTGGAGAAATTTGCAAATATTGTAGCACTGAGCATTGATAATGCATTACTGGCTGATTCTTTGCAAAGGGAATTGGAAGAAGGAAAAATACAACAAGAGAAAATTTCATATCTAGCCTATCATGAACCAATAACTGGTTTATACAATCGTAACTTTATTAAAGAAACATTTGGAAATTTATTAATAGCAGATGAGAAACGGCTTGTCGTTTTATTGCTAGATCTAGATGGATTTAAAATTGTTAATGATATAGCTGGTCATGATGCAGGAGATAATCTGCTTAGAATCATGGGTCAACGCTTAACAAAAATTGATACTGTTTCAAGTATTGCGAATATGGGAGTTGATAAATTTATCATTATCTATCATCCACCAGATGAAAATCGTAAACATATAGAACAGATGGCTGAAGTTATACTTGGTACATGTCTAGAACCATTTGAGATCGATGGATATGATTTTACCTTAACGGGTAGTATTGGTATTGCTATTGGTCCTGACGATGGTCATGATATTGGTATTTTAATAAAAAATGCCGATATTGCGATGGCATATGCAAAACAAGATAATAAAAATAGTTATCATTTGTATACGAAGGATCTTTCTGTACAAATTGTGAATAAAATGAATTTGGAGCAAGAGTTGCGGCAAGCCATAGACAAAAACGAGTTAGTGCTTTATTATCAACCACGTGTAAATATTACAACAGGAAAAATCGAGTCTGTAGAAGCCTTGGTGCGTTGGCAACATCCACAGAGAGGACTAATTTTCCCTGATAATTTTATTCCTCTAGCCGAGGAAACAGGACTCATTGTTCCTTTAGGAACTTGGGTGCTACGTACTGCTTGTCAGCAAATTCGAATATGGGAAGATACTGAAAGTGATATGGCTATTTCTGTAAACCTGTCAGCAAAACAATTTTATCATGGTGATCTTTTGGAAACGATCATGGATATTTTAAAAGAAACAGGTGCCTCACCACGCCTGCTTGAATTGGAAATTACGGAAACATTATGTTTATACGATATTGTATCGGCTATTGAGACAATGAGAGAATTAAGAAAGATGAATATACATATTGCTATGGATGACTTTGGAATCGGACAATCCTCATTGGTAAATTTAAAAAGATTGCCGCTTGATACTTTGAAAATTGATAAATCTTTTATTCAAGATGCAGAGATATCATCCGAGAGTGCTTCCATTGTAAATGCGATTATTGTTCTCGGTAAAACGATGCGGCTACATCTAACGGCAGAAGGTGTGGAAACAACAGGTCAATTACAGCTTTTGAAGCAATATGGTTGTGATGAGGTACAAGGCTATCTTTTTGCTAAACCACTACCAGTGAAAAAGGTGGAAGCCTATTTCAACAACAACCAAAATGTGGAGATTATAACACAACTAGAATAAACTACTACCGTCAATTGTTACGAGGAGGATACAGGTGAAACGTGTAATTGCAGCATTATTAATGAAAGATGGATTATGCTTTATTGCAAAACGTAGAGCCGGAGATGCATTAGCTAATCTTTGGGAATTTCCGGGAGGTAAACTAGAAGCAGGTGAAACACCACAAGAGTGTTTGCGCCGCGAAATGCAAGAGGAACTTCAAATTGATGTAATCGTAGGTAAGCTTTTTGATGAAAATATCTATGAATATGAGTTTGGAATGATTCATCTATCCGTTTACTGGGTATCTTGGACGGGGGGAACGCTCTATCCGGCGGTACATGATGAGATTGCTTGGGTTGATAAGCAAACCATACAGAACTATCAATTTGTGCCAGCTGATATTCCAATCGTAGAGCATTTAAGAAAATCGAATGATCATTTTATATGATCATTTTTTTCTTGAATTAGTTCTTTTCAAATTTAGCGTACTAAAGTATAATATGGATTATGGATTTAAATATAGTAGAGTGAGGGGTTTACGGATGAAAAAAATAATTGGATTGTTTTTATTGCTGATGATGTCTGGTATGTTATTAGCAGGCTGTAGTAGTACGGCTACCAAATCACCAGAGAAGAAAAAAATTGTGATCGGCTTAGATGATAGTTTTCCACCAATGGGCTTTCGAGATGAAAAGAATAATATAGTCGGTTTTGATATCGATATGGCAAAAGCTACGGCTAAAAAATTAAATATGGAAGTCGAGTTTAAACCAATTGACTGGGGTAGTAAAGAGGCTGAACTAAATGGTAAACGTGTCGATGCACTATGGAATGGTATGAATATTACAGAAAAACGTAAAGAAAATATGCTATTTAGTGAACCATATATGGACGGCAAACAAGTAATTTTCCTTATGAAAGGTTCAACAGTAAAAAGCCTGGATGATCTAAAAGGGAAATTAGTTGGGATTCAAAGTGCTAGTACAGCGGATGAAATCATTGAAGCAAACCAACAAATGAAAACTTCATTTAAAGAAGTAAAAAAATATGCTGATTGTATTTCTGCGTTCATGGATTTAGAATCCGGTCGTATTGATGCGGTAATAACGGATGAGATTTTCGGCAGATATTTCATGTCGAAAACTCCAGACAAATTTATAGTACTTGATAAAGCAGTGGGCGAGGTTGGAATACTTGGTATTGGTTTCCGTAAAGATGATAAAGAACTTCGTGATAAGGTTCAAAAAGTATTAGATGAAATGAAAAAAGATGGCACTTCTGCTCAAATATCCAAACAATGGTTTGGCGCAGATCTAATTAAGTAGTACTAAGGGCTGATGGTGATTTGCCATCAGCCCTCAAATTTTCCCAATAAAAAAAGGAGAATATACGTGGAGAAAATAATCGGGATGATTGGGCCGATGCTAGATGGCGCCAATATTACGTTACAAATGTTTTTTATTACGCTGCTGCTTTCCTTGCCGTTAGGTTTGGTTATGGCACTAGCGCGGATGTCAAAGTACAAACCACTGAGTTTCTTGGTTGAGACTTATATATGGCTCATGCGGGGAACTCCGCTGATGCTTCAGCTATTATTTGTATATTATGCATTACCACTGATACCGTATATCGGTATTAAGTTGTCGGACTTTCCAGCGGCTGTTCTTGCTTTTGTCTGTAATTATGGCGCTTATTTTGCAGAGATCTTTCGCGGTGGAATTCAATCGATTGAACGAGGGCAATATGAAGCTGGCAAGGTACTTGGTATGACATATGTGCAGACAATGAGACGCATTATACTGCCCCAAATGATCAAACGGGTATTGCCACCGATCAGTAATGAGACGATTACTCTTGTAAAAGACACCTCTCTGATCTATGTGTTGGCGATGAATGATTTACTAAGAACGGCGAGAACGATTGTACAGCGAGAATTTGATTTGACACCTTTTTTCATTGCTGCGGTATTTTATTTGGCTATGACATTAATATTGACTTGGATGTTTAACAAATTAGAGAAACGTTATGCGGCATATGATGAGTAGGGGTGAGTTGTTATGAATATGATACGTCTAAAAAATATACACAAAAAATTTAATAACCTTGAAGTATTAAAAGGCATTAGTTTAGAAGTGGCGCAAGGCGAAGTGGTTGCGATTATTGGGCCGTCTGGTTCAGGAAAAAGCACACTACTTCGTTGTTTAAATCGATTAGAAATCATCGATAAGGGGACAATTCAGATTGAAGAGGAAATGTTGGTAACCGAAGATGCAGAAGGACGATCGCAGTATGTCGCAGAACATAAGGCACGTGAGATTTGCTTCAAAATGGGTATGGTATTTCAGCAATTTAACTTATTTCCTCATATGACGGTTATTGATAATATTATGGAAGCACCTATGTTAGTGAAAAAGGTAAAAAAAGAGGTCATTTTACCGGAAGCGGAAGAGTTGCTTCGTAAGGTTGGACTATTTGAAAAACGGGATAGTTATCCTTCTAGGTTGTCTGGTGGTCAAAAACAACGAGTTGCCATTGCCAGAGCGCTGGCAATGAAACCAGATATCATGTTATTTGATGAACCGACATCTGCTTTAGACCCTGAACTAACGGGAGAAGTGTTGAAAGCGATGCGTCAACTTGCTCAAGAGCATATGACAATGATCGTGGTAACTCATGAAATGGCATTTGCGCGCGAGGTCGCTCAACGTGTTATTTTTATGGATAATGGTGATATCGTAGAACAAGGAAATCCTGAAGATATATTTACCAATCCCAAACAAGCCCGTACGCAGGCATTTTTAAAGAGTATGTTATAAGCAAAAAAATCCTTCAAAATTCTTATTAGAATTTTGAAGGATTTTATATTTTCCCAGTCCAAACATTAGCTTGTAGCTCTTACTTAGGCTATGTTATGATACAAATAACTCGGATTTAATTAATACCGTATTGTATTTTGCTTGAGGAGGGAAACGATCATGAAGATAGCTCTAATTCAAATGGATGTTGCACTAGGGCAGGTGCAAGTCAATCAAGAGAAAGCAAAAGACCTCATCGATAAAGCAATAACAGAGGGAGCGAAGTTAATTGTTTTGCCAGAACTGTGGACTACGGGTTATAAATTGGATGAGATCGATAAAATGGCTGAGAGTGAAAATGGTCAAACCATTATGATGCTTCGGCAGATAGCGAAAGACAATCAGGTAGAAATCATGACTGGATCTATAGCAGAGGCAAGGGATGGGAAAGTGTATAATACTTCCTACGCTATAGACTCAGCAGGCACCATTCAGGCAAAGTATAGTAAAATTCACTTGATTGGTTTGATGGAAGAAGATAAATTTATCGCTGCTGGTAATAAGCGCAGTACATTTACTATGAGTTTTGGTAAAGCGGGAATGATCATTTGTTATGATTTAAGGTTTACGGAACTCTCTCGTGCATTAGCTCTAGATGGATGCCAGACACTATTTGTGTCGGCAGAATGGCCTACTGTTCGAGGCATGCACTGGCGTGCACTGAATATTGCCCGGGCCATTGAAAACCAAATGTACGTGATTGCTGTTAATCGAGTGGGCAAAGATGTAAACAATAATTTTTTTGGACATTCGATGGTTATTGATCCATGGGGAGAAGTTATTGCTGAAGGATCTGAAACAAAAGAAGAAGTCATAATGGCCGAGGTAGATTTTACTGCTGTTGATGAGGTTCGCAGCAAGATTCTTGTATTTGCAGATCGGCGTCCTGAATGTTATGAATTAAAAAGTTGATAGGAAAAGCTACGAATCTCGTAGCTTTTTTATATAACGAAAAGGACTTTTCGAATTTTTAGCGAATCGAGAAAGATTAGTGATCCATTACCAAATCGTGAATCGATAACGAAAGGATTTAATGCTGATGAGAATAGTGAACCGTGACTTTAGGAAAGGGGTATGGCAAATTACCAAAGAGTACTGGCAGTCAGAAGAAAAATGGCGAGCTGGATTATTGCTAGGTGTCATAGTAGGTCTCAATCTAGGACATGTATATATATTGGTATTATTGAATGAATGGAAAAATACATTTTATAATACGCTACAAAATTATGACAAAGATGGCTTTGTCAGCGCGATCGGTACATTTTGCATATTGGCTGCTTGTTATATCATTGTAGCCGTTTATGAACTCTATATGCAGCAATTATTAGAAATAAAATGGCGTCGTTGGCTTACGCAAAAATACTTAGGGAGTTGGCTATATCAAAGGTCGTATTATCAGATGCAATTGCTTGATAATAGTACGGATAATCCTGACCAACGAATTAGTGAAGATCTAAAATTATTTGTAAATTTGACATTACGTCTTTCTCTTGGTGTCTTAAAAGCAACGGTTACGTTGTGTTCGTTTGTGGCTATTTTATGGAATCTTTCTGGTAATCTATTGGTACCGATCGGAGAAAATGGTATATCAATACCAGGGTATATGGTATGGGTTGCCATTTTATATGCTGGTATTGGTACATGGCTGACGACGAAAATTGGTCATCCACTTGTTGGACTTAATTTTAATCAACAACGTTATGAAGCTGATTTTCGTTTTAGCTTAGTAAGGTTAAGAGAAAATAGTGAAAGTATTGCTCTGTATGGTGGTGAAAAACAAGAACAAGCCAACTTATTGCAACGATTTCATCTAGTCGTTGATAATTTTAAACAATTAATGCTCAGACAAAAGAAATTGACTTGGTTTACATCTGGTTATTCGCAAATTGCGATTATTTTTCCCCTAGTTGTTGCTGCTCCGCGCTATTTTAGCAAGGAAATTCCATTAGGGGGATTGATTCAGACTTCAGCGGCATTTGGACAAGTACAGGATTCATTATCTTTCTTAGTAGATAGTTATTCTATATTTGCTGAATGGCAGGCTGTGGTCAATCGTTTAATTGGTTTTGGTAATAGTATGAGTACCGCAAAGGATATTTCCGAGAAAAAATCAATCGTAATTCGAGATGAGCAGGGGGACGCTGTGGATGTAGTTGGGTTACATGTGCAACTGCCAAATGGAGAATTATTACTAAAAGACCTTTCGATGAAGATTATGCGTAGCGATTCTTTATTAATCATGGGACCATCTGGTTGTGGAAAAAGTACTTTAATGCGTGCATTAGCTGGGATTTGGTCTTTTGGACAAGGTACGGTTGCGTTTCCAAAGGGGCAAAGAATATTGTTTTTACCTCAAAAATCATATCTCCCTCTCGGTACTTTAAGGGAAGCGGTGCTATACCCTTATACATCAGATTCGATTGCCGATGAAAGAATTCGAGAAGTTATGAAACTTTGCCAGTTGAGTGAATTTGTTAATAAGCTAGATGAAGTGGAAGATTGGTCTCATATTCTTTCACTGGGCGAACAACAAAAAATAGCCTTTGTAAGGGCGATACTTCAAGAGCCGGATTGGTTGTTCCTAGATGAAGCAACATCAGCTATTGATGAATCTACAGAGGCGCAGTTATATGCTTTAATGCGTACTCATCTCAAAAATTCAGCGATTATTAGTGTTGGTCATCGTAGTACGCTCAATGAGTATCATACTCGTAAACTGCTCATTGATAAAAATGGCAGTTGGTGTCTTGCTTAAGTTGGTACATATAAATTACAGTAAAAACCATTGACAAGCGTAAGCAAATAATGATAGAATTTGTTCTAAATTGCAAATGACAATAGTGATGATAGAGAAAGTAATCTACGTGGGAGTTTACAGAGAGTCGGCGTATAGTGGAAGTCGATAATGAGCAGTAGATGAAGATCACTCTAGAACTGTATTTCTGAATAACAGTAAGAAATACCGGGTTAGCCACGTTACTTGGCTTAGGTTTGATAGAACTGATGAGAGGCATTGTTATGCAATTAAGGTGGTAACGCGGGTAGTAACTCGTCCTTGGAATTTATTCCAGGACGAGTTTTTTGTTATATATTGACCATATAGGAGGAAAAATTGATGCTAGATTTAACAAGCAAAACATTTAAAACAGGGGATTCATGTTTATGTATAGAGGACCTATATGTAGCGGAAAAAAGATTGCAAGGTGTAATAAAAACTACAGAATTAATTGAAAGCCCATTTTTTAGTAACGAGTGTAACAATCGTGTATATATTAAACCAGAAAATCTTCAAGTTACCGGAGCGTTCAAAATTCGTGGTGCTTTTAATAAACTCAGTATGTTGACAGAGGAAGAAAAAAGTAGAGGGGTTATCTCAGCTTCTGCGGGCAATCATGCACAAGGAGTGGGCTATGCTTCGCAAATGCTTGGCATTAAGGCGACTATTGTCATGCCAGCTGCCACACCGATTATTAAAGTCGAAGCAACTCAAAATTATGGTGTAGATGTTGTATTATATGGTGATAATTATGATGATGCTTATAAAAAGGCTAGAGAACTTGAAGTTGAGCATCACTACGTTTTTGTTCATCCTTTTGATGATATTGACGTAATCGTCGGGCAAGGTACGCTTGGCCTAGAGATTATGAATCAGTTAGATGATGTGGATGAGATTTTGGTACCGATTGGTGGGGGCGGTCTGATTAGCGGTGTTGCATTTGCTATCAAAATGTTAAAACCAAATATAAAAATAATTGGCGTCGAACCGGAAGGTGCATGCTGTATAAAAGAATCTCTTGCCTGTAATACCGTTATTGAACTAGAGAAAGTGGATACGATGGCAGATGGTACAGCGGTTAAAAAGCCGGGTGACTTAACATTTAATTTAATTAGAGAACTTGTCGATGAGGTTATTACCGTTTCTGATTTTGAAATTTTAGAAGCGATATTATTATTAATGGAAAAACATAAATTAATTGTGGAAGGTGCAGGAGCATTATCGTTAGCTGGTTTGAAAAAATTGAAATCTAAAAATAAGAAAGTCGTTTGTTTAGTGAGTGGTGGGAATATTGATATTTCTACGATTTCTGCTATTATCAATCGTGCGCTAGTCTCAAGAGGACGATTGTTCTGCTTTACGGTAAATTTACCTGACAAACCAGGTGAGTTATTGCATGTTGCTAATATTCTCTCGGAACTAAAAGCGAATGTTATCAAATTGGATCATAATCAATCAAAAGTAATGGATCGTTTTAAACAAGTGCAATTAGAGGTTACAGTAGAGACTCATGGGAATGAACATGTGGATGAGATTGTTGCTGAATTTTTAAAACATGGAATGGATATTCAAAAGGTCTACTAGAGATATGTATGAAAACCAACAGCTATGTGGTTAGTTTGCTGGGAATGGCCTATAGGTAGCCTATTCGTGACAATCGCTGTAGAATCGTGACCACTAAGAGGGTGTGTAGTAAATTTCCCGGGAAATCAAAGATAAACTGGTAATCATTGCTTTAATAACGAGAAAACCGCAACTTTCCTGTCGTGGAAAGTTGCGGTTTTTAATTTTTATTACTGTGAGACCATGATATTGTCACCATCATGTAGATCATTGATGTTGCTTGTTATGACTAAAGAACCTTCAGGTAAAGCAGAGGTAATTTCTATTGCATTTGCTATAGTGTCGCCAATACTTACCTCTTTTCGGATGGCTTTGCCATTATCAGCTAGATATAGATAATGTATTCCTTGTTCATCTTGCAATACTGCTACTGCAGGGACGGTTTGGACTGCTGCTGATTTTCCAGTATCAATATGAACATTGGCGGACATTCCTGCCTTTAGTAGACCTCCTATATTATTGGGAATGTTAATATAGGTACGAAAGGAAGGAAGATTATTTTCTCCTACTTCAGGGAAAATGTTAGCAACTTGTCCTGGGATACTTTGATTTGCTATTTCAATTGTGGCAGGAGTGCCTGGATGTAGGAAATATAAATCCTTTTGCTCAATATGGATGATCACTTGAACTTGCCCGACATCTAATACCATCAATGGTTGTCCGAGTGTTACTGATTTTCCTGGAGCAACTGCTAAACCGACTACAGTACCAGGATTTGGTGCACTAATAATCGTTGCATTGGTTGCTACTGGAGCACTGCTTGCTGAAGCTTGTACTGGAGCTGTTGTCTGGACTGCGGTTAAATTATCTTCTGCAGCTTGTAAGCGGTTAGCTGCATTTTCTAATTGACGTTTGGCAATCGCATTTTGCTCATATAATTTTTGAAATCGATTATATTCTTTAAGTGCGTTGTCATAAGCGGTTTGTGCCATGGGATCGACAGTGATGGTCTGGGTTTGAGGTTCCGGTGCGGTATTGATTCTTTCTCTACCACTCGATGGCCCTGCCGAACGTAGAATTTTGACCAATGGCTGATCGGTTTTGACAGGTTGACCTTCTGTTACATATACTTCACTAATTAAACCGGAAAATTCTGAATGAACAGGTGCGGATTTTGGACTTTCTACGGTGCCAGTGCGTGAAATTTGTACCGACTTATTTGTAGCTACTAAAGGAACAGCGGTGACGCGAACTGTCATTTGTGGCGCAATATGTTTTGCCCATCGCGTAAATGGCAAGATGTTATAAGCCGATAGTAGTAGTGATGAAAAAATGACAAGAGCTACTACTAAGATAGCAATTCGATGTTGTTGGAAAAAAGTCTTCAAATAATTCATCTCCAATAATGATAAATTCAACTCTTACTATGTTCTCACTTTTTTCTATTTGCGTCAAGAGGAGCAGTGACTAGAAATGGATAAGGCAATGTATAATAGGAAAATAGAATCATATCTACAATAAATGTTATCAAAGTGGATAAAAAAAGAAAAAATAATGATATATATATTAAATATTCTTGCTATTATGAGGTAATGTTTTATATAATGAACAATAATGGTTCTATAACAATTATGAATTCCAATATATAAAATGGAGTGGAAATATCAAATATGAAAGATGATGGTAAAAAAGATTTTCTAAATAATAGTATTGCAAAGGCCATCATGTTACTGAATTGTTTTTCTTATGAAAAATCGAGATTGCGATTAAAGGACATCAGTGTCATGACTGGCATTAGCCAACCAACAGCTCATCGTATGCTTAGTACATTAAAAGAGTTTAATTTGATTGAACAACAGGATGGATGTTATTCTTTGGGGCGGGGATTTTTAAAGTATCAAGGGATCGTTTTGAATTCGATGGAAATAAGACGGATCTGTCTACCTTACCTTGAAGAATTATCAAATAATTTGAAAGTCAACGTCAATCTTGCGGTCCTTGATGAGCAAGAGGTGGTATACGTTGCAAGGGCAGAAACTCCTTATTGTACGTACGGATATTTTCATATTGGTATGAGGCGACCTATTAACTGCACTGCGTTAGGAAAAATTTTAGTTTGTAAGTCGCCTGAAATTGTTCATGATGTTTTTCAAAAGGGTGTTCGTAGATATACACTGAATACCATCATTGATGAAGGCGAATATTTAGCAGAAATCGAAAAAGTACGTTTGCAAGGGTATGCAGTAGATTTTGAGGAGTGGAGTAATGGAACGAACTGTATAGCTGCGCCTCTTTATAATGTAGCTGACGAAATTATTGGCGGCATTAGTATTTCGGGGCCTACCAGCACATATTCTCGAGAAAAAATAGTGGAATATGTACCGATTTTGTTTGAATATGCAAATCGAATTTCAGCTCGTATGGGATCAGCCGGGGGTTGGTAATAATATTGTAAAGAATACCGATTGGTATTCTTTTTTTATGGAGTCAAAAAGCTGTATATTACCTTCGTCTACGGACTTGGTCGAAGCCAAGTCTTTTTTTAAAAAATTAAAAAATTTATAGATTGAATGAATAAAACCCGCAAAAATGCGGGTTTTATTCATTTTAAAAAGATGGTGAAAAATAGGTTGCTGCAACGGTTTCATCACCAATTCCACGTATTGCGGTAATTTTCCAAGTATGATCGTGATCTCTTAGTAGATCTACTTTAAATCGTTGCCGAGTATCATGTTTTATTACCTGGATTGTTGCTTTGTGTCTTGATTGAGAAAGTATTATAAAAGAATCAAGATCCGGGTTGAATCCATATTGGGTTGCATAGCTTTTTACGAATTCTATAGGGCTGTTAAGATAATAGGTATATCCATAACGTTCATAGTCATTGTAACGGTCATTATTATTATGATAATAAATGTGGCCGTCTTTATATAATGCTTGCGTATCATCAGGGCTAGGCCAATCCTCTTTGTGCTCATGCCAACCATTGCGATTATAATCTTCTCGCTCGGCTTTTTCTTTTTCTGCAATCATTTTCTTAAGTGGCTTTTTCATATTTTGATTTACTAATGTAGTTTGTTCGTTTGTTATGGGAGGAGAAGTGATAGATTGTTCCATAGCTGAGGCTTTGGCAGTTGGGATACCAGGAAATGCAATTCCTGTCATAATAGCTGCACCAGCTACAGCTGCAGCCGCATAACGTTTAATTTTATGGCGATGAAGTTTATGCCTAGCTAATTTTCTATCCATATACCTTATTCCTCCTGCTTTTTATTTTTAGTATCTCAAATTTTGAGTCCTATAATTCATGGTAATTTTAGACATACTAACTTTAGTTGTGAAGAACCAATTATGGTATCTAATTTCAAGAATCTATTAAGTATGTAAGGAAGTGTAGAATGGATAGCAAAGAACTTAGTTCTATTCTAGTCGCTCCTCTATCGTTTGGTTATGCAGTTTTAATTGTCTTACTTGGATTATACTCCTTAACCGTTAATGTTGCAGATGCCAAATATAAGAATCACCCACGTGCTGAAAAAACGGCCCGTGTTGGCGGATGGTTATACATTATAGTGGGCGTGGTACTGATGATACAACAACTATTTAGTGGGTAATAACGGGTCTGCGGATTTGAATTTTAACGCTAACATCCAATTGAGCCATTGGGAAAACTTCTTCATCCCAGCGTTCCTGTACGTTTTTCCAATAATCAGGGTGCTGGCGATGCACTAAATTTCCTAGTTCGGTAACATCGGCTTTTAACTGCTGCTGTTTGCTAAAAGCGGCCCTAATGCTACGTGTTACTTCAGTCGCAATTTCTTTTTCTACAGCCTTTGTAAAGATAGGATCAACCGCATCTTGCTCATGAATCATATTTTCACCCAAAGTACCAATCAATATTGCTTGTACAGTAAACAAAATTTGATTATTTTCTACATGTGAATCAACTTTAATTTTTTTTTCATATATTTCAAATGTCGCTATATGCTGAGGATCAGCCGGATTAGGTACAACGACAATGCCTTGTTTTAAGGTTTTACGCAAAATCTTACCACCCAAAATCTCTAGTTCGCTCATCTCGCCGACCATTTTATGGTCTTTATTAAAAATGGCCCCTTTCAATAGTCGAACTTCTTGATCCTCAACAACTATGATCGGTACAATGAAAGAATGATTTGCTCGAAGGGCCTGGGCAATTTGCCCTAGTTCTTCCTTAGCGGCAAAATAAGGAGCTTTAGCCGTATTTGCTGCCAGTTTACCAATAAAAGTGCTATTTACTTCTTCGACTTGTAGTTTAGCTTTCAATATATCCTCAGCTCGACCGGGAGTAACGAAAACTTTTGTCCGGCGTCGCATTTCTGCGTCACGCAGGAAAAAATCAAGTATATCTCCAACCCCTTCTCTAGCCACTGATTCACTGAAAATCAGAACTTGTAGATCTTCAAAGAATGGACTAAAATAGGTTTTTGTGCTAACCATACGGGTAATGGCAAACATGGACTCGCCTTCACCAGACCAAAGGAGATGATTTTGTCCCTTGCTTACTTCTTTACTTGTCTCTGATTTGTTGAATTTAGGCATTTCAAAAGTTAGCTTGTATTTTCGTTGACCTGCTGCTTGAGGTGTTTCATCAAGATCATGAAGACCTTTTGGTTCTGGAGATACAACATGGTCTATACTTACTCCCAAGACATAGCCACGATTTTCAATTTCTTTACGATCCCAGCACCCGGCCACAAGCAGGGTAAGTATAAACAATATAACGATCAAGATATTTCGCCAGTCTTTTGTTAACATGGTTTTTTTCTCTTGGCTTTTAACCATGCCAGTGCAAGGAGTAAAGGGGTTACTCCTAAACCCCACAATATACCGCTCCAATTCATCCATTGCGTAATAATCTGAATGGCATAGGCATTGGGGGGAATAGCCTGCAGATAGTAAAGGAAAGGTAGTAGTAGCACAACAGTGCAACGATTACTCTCTAGTTTTAACATTTGAGCGATACCAAAAGAAATAAAATAGATCCAGTTGATAAGGGAGGTAAAGCCTATGATAACCCAGATTGTCATTAAATAGCCATCTAATCGCTCGATGAAGGTGTCTGGTATTTCTATAAAACGGTAGGCCATCATTGTGGGGATAATGGTATGCTTTGTTTCAGTTGGTCCTAATATGCCCTGAACAATGAGTGTAATGAGAACATAGATGAATGTAACCATACTAATGCTACAAAATCCCCACTTTAACGCGGCTTTTTTAGTGGTGATAAAAGGATACAGAAAACCGATCAATATTTCGGGGCCGCTGTAAGTCAGCCAGGTTGGTATCATTCCTTGTAAAACAGGGGTGATTCCTTCTGCAAGCATTGGTTGATAATGTTTTGATTCGATGGATAAAATACCTAATGAAACGATTGTTAAAAAGACTCCATACTCTTGTACAAAGAGAAATTGCTGTAACCGTAGGAGGGGGGCGAGGCCATATTGTACTGCATAGATTGCCAGCCCTAGATTGAAAATGTTTATCACTATAGGTGGTGTGAGATCAAGTAAGTATACCTTGATAGCAATGGTAAAGGTTCGTAAATATAATGCTACGATAGCCATCATTAGCAGAATCATTAGCAGATTTAAAATAAATCCTGGAATACGACCAAGTAGTAAGATGTGATAGTCAATAATGGTAATATCAGAGAAATTTGCAGAGAGTTTGACGGAGATCCAGAATGCGATGAACATCAAGATGCTACCGAGTAACATGGATATCCACATATCTTCATTGGCAATGCGGGCAAGGTCGCTGGGCAATGTTAGTAAAGTAGATCCGAACATAGCATTAACCGCAATTACAAAGAATTGCATCGGTGAAATAGTGATATTGTGGTTCATCATAGTATCCCATCCTATCATTCCTTATTGTTGCTTTGTCGTGTGCTATCTTCGGTTTCTAAATACGCAGGACGCTTGTCGATTTTTTTTGGAGGTGAGATAAATGTTGTAGCTTTTAAATCGCGGAGAGCGCCAAAGTTTCGTGGAGCTAGTGGCGCTAAATATGGTTCGCCGAAACTTTCCAAATTCGCAAGGTGAATCGAAATTGCTAATAGTCCCATTGTTACTCCAAATATACCAAAGCTTGCTCCTAGTATCATCAGCATAAATCGCAGTAAGCGCAGAGGTAAAGACATATTGTAATGGACGATAGTAAAAGAAGCGATGGCAGTAAAGGAAGTAACAATAACGATGGGAGGACTGACGAGTCCTGCTCGAACAGCTGCATCACCAATCACCAAACCTCCCACAATGCTAACCGTCGAACCAACGGTTTTAGGTAACCGGATTCCTGCTTCCTGCATGATCTCAAGTAGACTGATCATAATGATTGCTTCGATAAAGGAGGGAAAAGGTAATCCTTCCCGAGTTGTACCAATGATTAGAGCTAATGGCGTAGGTAAAAATGCAGGGTGAAAGGAAGTAATGGCAACATATAGTGCCGGAAATGATAGCCCTAAAAAAGCAGTGACATATCGACCCAATCGTATCAACGTAGCTGTCAGCCATTTTTGATAAAAGTCATCACCAGCTTGTAAAAAATCAGAGAACATAGCAGGAATTGTTATACAATAAGGTGTACCATCTACGACAATGCCAACTTTGCCCATTAATAATGCATTTGTAAACTTATCAGGTCGTTCGGTAGTCATTGTGGTAGGAAAGGGAGAATAAGGATGGTCTTCCAAGAGACCTCGTAGGCCGTAAACAGTAGGATCATCAATTACAAGAGCCTTAAGTCGTTGTTCCGCTTCATGTACGAACTTCATATTGACAATACCACGGAAATATATAATTGCTACATCTGTTTCACTTCGTTGTCCGACAGTTACTCGTTTTACGACAAGATTGGGATTTTTAATCCGTCTTCGGATAAGGGAAACGTTTATCCGTAGTTCTTCTGTGAAGCCGTCGCGTGGACCACTGATATCACTTTCTGTTTCAGGGGGGGAAATCGCTCGTGAGTCAACCTTGCGGGTGGCAATAATAAGTACCGTGCTTAAACCATCAACGAATAAGGCTGTATCGCCAGATAATACCCGCTTGGTTGCTGCTTCCATTTGATTTGCTGCAGATACTGAAGCAGCGGTAAGTAGGGAGTTCTTTAAATATTCATAGGTGGGTTGGGGTGGGAGAATTGACGAATTGTTAGTAGGTGTGATTGTTAATTTTTGCATGATATGAGCATTGATAATAGCTTGATCTGTCATGTTTTCTACAAAAACAATAACGGCCTTACGTTGCAGCGATATAATAAATAGTTCTCGAATATGAATATCATTACTGCCAGCAAATATTTCTTCTAGGTGTGCGACATTAGTAGCTAAATGATCATCGATCTGGTAGATGCTAGGGTCTGCCAAGTGTTCTTTAAGGGAGCGAGTGATGGCTTCCATATCGCTTTCCACTTGGCGTGCGTGAGCAATCGTAGATTGAAGATTACGTAATTTTACAGTCGTGTTATCATCAAGACTGTTTGATATAGAGTGAACGTTTTTTTTCACCATAAATCTCTCCAATGTTTTTGTCATTATGGATTTTCAACGATGATTATAGTGATAATGGTCAGAAGTATATGATAGACGTTCATTATAGTATTAACCAATAAAGTAAAAGAATTCATATCATTGAACTAAAAAATCTTAAAATAATACCAGCAAAAAAAATCTTGCTGGTATTTAGTGTTATGTTATTGTGCTAACTTTATGGGATCATTGCGACAAGCCCTTTTTAGTGGAACGGTGCATTATATGCTATAATATTGCTTCAGATAATCTGTAAAAGCATGGACTGCCGAGAGTTCTAGTGAGGAAGTACGGTACAGCATCCATGTTCTTCGTAGCACTGGTGTACCGTCTTGCCAATATAATTTTTTAGTATAGAGAGAGTCATGCTGCTGCAAACCAATGAATGGCAAAATTGACCATCCCAGGCCGTGGAGAACCATTTGACGACAGGTATCCATACTATCAACTTCCATGCTTACTTGAGGTGGAGAGGAAAATGTTTCACGCCACCAATCTTCGAGCATTACCCTTAAAGACGAGTCGGTTCCATAATTAATCCGTGGACGATAAGGTAAATCTTGAAGATCAATATTACTAGATGAAACAAGACAGATGTGTTCTTCTTGTAGCATATGTTTTTCTTCTGGCCAGAAATAGTCTCCTCGCAAAATCGCCACAGCAAATTCTTCTTTTTGTAACATTTTATTAATTTTAGAACTTAAACCTGTTTTTAAAGAAATATCTACGTTGGGGTAACGCTCTAGGAAGCCTTTTAATATTGCTGGTAATTCATAATGAGCAAAAATCGATGAAGTGCCTATACGTAATGTCCCTTGTACTGTATGTTCCATACTTTGGAGTCGCTCTTTGGCTATTGTCAGTTGTGTTAACATTTCTAGTGCATAGTTGAGTAAATACTCACCCTGATGAGTGAATACGATTCCGGTAGTGTTACGTAAAAAAATTTTAGCTCCAAAGTCTTTTTCTAAGTTTTTTAAGCGATAACTAAGAGCTGGTTGCGACATATACAGACGTTCAGCAGCTTTAGTAATGTTCTTTTCTTCAGAAATCGTCTTTAGAATGATCCAATCTTTATCATCCATAATGACCTCCTAGCTTTCTAGTTTTGTTTAATAAAATTTTTCTATGGAATTATATAAAAAAAAGATATTATATTTATTAACCATATTATAGTACACTATTATCGGAATTGAAATAATATTTTGAAATTTAGGAGAGGAAACGGACAAGTGTATGGAAATATTATACCAATGATCGTGTCGTAAGATTATGTAATTTTAAAAACTGTATATGTTGCAGGATTTTGTCGTTCCAGCAAGAAATATGATGATATGAGGAGCCTGGAGAAGTGAAAAAGATACGGGGAGTGTGATTTAGATGAAGTGGAAACTATCCAGTATACGTATTCGATTATTACTCATGATACTGCCCTTATTGATAGTGTCGCTTGGAACGGTAGCTGGACTAAGCTACTACTTTGCTAATCAGTTCTTATTAAAAAGTATTGATGAGACCGCGGTTTCGATTGGTGCTGATTATTCTAATCAGATTAAGGGAGTCATCAATGAAAGAGTGATTGAGTTAGAAGGTTTGGCAAGTAGTCCAGTCATGCACGTCGGTAATGATACTCCGCAAATTGTTAAGGCTTTAAGTGAACTTCATAAACGGACAGGTAACTTTGATAACATCAATGGACTTTTACCAGATGGTACTGGTGTAAGGTTTAATGGGACTACAACCAATGTATCTGATCTTGATTATGTCAAAATGGTAGTGAGTACCAAGAAAATGTACATAGCAGAGCCTAGGCTTACAAGAGGGACGGGAAAACTAGGGGTGATTATTGCCGTTCCTGTATTGGAAGAGGGGAAACTTGTTAAAATAGTAACCGGTAATGTTTCGTTGCAACGCATAACAGAACTACTAAAAGAGGTTAAGTTTAAAGAAAGTGGATATGCCACACTGATTGATCATTCGGGAATGATTATTGCTCATGCTAAAAGGCCAGAATTAAATGGTAAACTCAACGTTGTGACTAAAAAACTTGATCCAGAGCTTCAAGTGCAGAATACGGAAGTAGATGATCGTTACAAAAAACTTTTTGAAGAAGCTAAAAATGGGAAAAAGTCTTCCGGTAATTATACAGATCTAGACGGAAATAAACATATTGGAGTTTTTACGCCGATCACACTGCCAGGCGGTCAACAATGGGTAATGGTTGTTTCGGCGCCAGAGAGCGAGGTAGTGCGGGAAGTAGCGATGTTGTCTAAAATCATGTTTTCGGTTGTTTTAATGTGCATAATACTGACAGCTATCATGATAACATACATTAGTAAAAAAATTACTATCCCTATTGTCCTTATGCGAGACGAGGCATTGTTATTGGCACAAGGTGACCTTACAGAGCGACAAGTCAAAATTAATTCCACTGACGAGATTGGACAACTAGCTCATGCTTTTAAAGAAATGTCAGGAAATTTACGGTATTTGATTACACAGGTGCAACTGCAAGCCGATACGATTGCAGCGTCTAGTGAGGAACTAACGGCAAGTGCACAACAATCTGCGCAAGCGGGAAATCAAGTAGCTATTTCTATTACGCAAATTGCTCAAGGGACAGAAAGACAATCGGTTGCGGTAGACAGTATGGCAACTGTAGCAGAGCAAATAACAGCAAGTATTATGGAAGTTGCCAATACGGGAAAGATGATTGCGGAAACTGCCAGTGGCTCTACGAAAGAAACCGAGCGGGGGTATGAGGCCATTGAACAGGCGATGATACAAATGAAGCAGATTAATCAAGGTTCAGAGTCGGTTGAACATGTCATTGGTGCACTTGCTAAAGGCTCGCAGGAAATCAGTGAGATTGTTACTCTAATTGCTTCTATTGCTGGACAGACAAACCTTTTGGCACTAAATGCTGCTATTGAGGCTGCAAGAGCGGGTGAACAAGGCAGAGGCTTTGCGGTTGTTGCAGAAGAAGTACGCAAGCTGGCTGAAAGCTCTAACCAAGCCGCCAAGCAAATTGCAGATTTAATCAAAAAGAATGAAATTGACATGACAGAAGCGATCACTGCTACTCGTACAAACAGTGATGCAGTGAATGCTGGGATTCAGGTAGTTGGCATAGCTGGAAATGTATTTAAAGAAATTGCTGGTTCTGTCACTCAATTGTCAAATCAAATTTGTGAAATATCGGATTCTATTGATCAAATTGCAGTAGGCAGTAAGGGCTTAGCTGAAACGATACATAGCATTGATCAAGAGAGTAAAGCAAATACTGGTGAAGCTCTGACTATTTCTGCAGTTAGTGAAGAACAATCAGCTTCTATGCAGGAAGTCGCTTCGGCCAGTCAAGTATTGGCTAAAATATCTTGTGAACTGCAGGATGTAATAGTGAAATTTAAAGTATAAAAACATCAAGTTAAAAAAGTAGCTCAAAGAATAGATCAGTATATTCAGGCGAAAAAGCTCATGGACGGGCATGGAATATAGTCATAAAATAAAAACTAGTCGCTATCACTTTTTGTGATTTAGCGACTAGTTTTTATTTCTGTTTGATACCCTATTTTTAGTATGATGTGTTGAGTGGTTGATTATAGTTCTTGAAAAATAAAATTTTTTTATGGGATAAGATAAAAAATAAATATTATATTTATTAGAGAGAGTATAGTATATTATTGCTATAAATTAAAAATATTTAGAATTTTTATAGAAAAAGGGAGAGTAGATTATATGGGGAAAAATCTAGTTGAAAAAATCGTTGGGAGTCACCTACTGTCAGGTACTATGGAGCCAGGAAATGAAGTAGGCATACGCATTGATCAAACTCTTACACAGGATGCTACTGGTACAATGGCTTATCTGCAGTTTGAGTCAATGGGGATTCCAGCGGCTAAGACTTTATCAGTATCCTATATTGATCACAATACTCTGCAGGATGGGTTTGAAAATGCGGACGATCATCGTTATTTGCAGACCGTTGCGGACAAACACGGTATCAAATGTTCCAAAGCAGGAAATGGGATTTGCCATCAGGTACACTTAGAGCGTATCAGTCGCCCAGGTGCTACTCTACTAGGATCTGATAGCCATACACCGACCCTTGGTGCGGTAGGTATGCTGGCTATGGGGGTAGGCGGTCTTGATGTAGCAGTAGCTATGGCTGCTGGTCCATTCTACCTTACTTATCCTAAGGTGATTCGTGTAAATTTAGAAGGTAAATTACAGCCTTGGTGTGCAGCGAAGGATATTGTGCTGGAAATGTTAAAAATTCTTACCACAAAAGGTAATGTTGGTACTCTGATTGAGTACGGCGGCAGCGGTTTAACAACCCTTACTGTACCAGAACGTTCAACAATTACCAATATGGGTGCGGAAATGGGCGTTACTACCTCCATTTTCCCTAGTGATGAAATGACTCGGACTTTCTTTAAAGCACAAGCTAGAGAAGCGGATTGGCAAGAACTTAAACCGGATGCAGATGCCAAGTATGATCGAGTAATTAACATTGATTTAGCAGCTATTCAGCCGAATGTAGCTTGTCCTCATTCTCCTGATAACATAAAAACTATTCGTGAAATTGAAGGCATGGAAGTAAATCAGGTGCTAGTAGGCAGCTGTACCAACTCTTCTTATCGGGATGTTATGATGGTAGCGGCTATGTTAAAAGGTAAACGTGTTCATCCAAGTATCAGCTTTGGGGTAGCACCAGGCAGCAAGCAAGTATTGGCTATGATTGCAAAAAATGGAGCACTTGCTGATCTAATCGAATCTGGGGCGAGAATATTAGAAACTGCCTGCGGTTTTTGCGTAGGCTGTGGACAGGCTCCCCAAACCCAAGCCGTTTCTCTTAGAACCAATAATCGGAACTTTGTAGGACGTAGCGGAACAAAAGATGCGAACGTTTATCTGGTAAGTCCGGAAACTGCTGTAGCAGCAGCTCTTACTGGTAAAGTTACTGATCCTCGTGATTTAGATTTAGAGTATCCTGAAATCGTGTTGCCAGAAGTATATCATATTGATGACAGCATGATCATAGAACCTTCTACGGATCCTTCTATTGAAGTATATCGTGGGCCGAATATCGGTGAACCGCCTACCAATACAGCAATGCCAGAAACCTTAAAAGCTAAGGTTGCGATTAAAGTAGGCGACAAAATTACAACCGACCATATTATGCCAGCTGGTCCATTCCTCAAATATCGCTCGAATGTACCTAAATATTCTACTTATGTATTTTATCATACTGATTCGACTTTCCCAGAAAAATGCAAGAAGAATAAAGAAGAGGGTTTTGCTTCCGTTATTGCCGCTGGTTTAAGCTATGGACAAGGCTCTTCCCGCGAACATGCTGCGTTGTGCCCTATGTATTTGGGAGTTCGTTTACTTCTTGCTAAAAGTGCAGAACGTATTCATTCGGCCAATTTGGTTAACTTTGGTATTTTACAATTGACCTTTACATCTGATGCTGACTATGATCGTTTACATGATGGCGATGAATTAGTGGTAGAAAATGTGCATAAGGCAATTGAATCTGAAGTAGTTACCGTAGAAAATAAAACCCAAGGCTATAGCTTCCAGACGAAATGCGTACTCAGCGATCGTCAAAGGGAGATTGTGCTTAGCGGCGGTCTATTAAATTATGCTGCTAAAGGCGGAAAATAAACAGAGAGGATACGGATAGGATGGGCGAATATGTAAAAATTCCGGCAGTGTATATGCGTGGTGGTACCAGTAAAGGCGTTTACCTTATGACCAAAGATTTGCCAGAAGATCCTGCACTCAGAGACAAAGTAATTTTAAACATTTACGGCACTCCGGATGCAAGACAAATTAACGGCATGGGTGGGGCTGACCCTTTGACAAGCAAAGTCGGGCTCATTGCGGTTTCCGAGCGTGATGGTGTGGATATTGATTACACCTTTGGTTATGTCGGAATCAAGGATGCTGTTATCGATTATGAAGGTAATTGCGGCAACATCTCAGCAGGTGCTGGTGTATTTGCGGTTCGGCAAGGTCTAGTGAAAGCAGTAGAGCCAATCACTGTTGTACGAATTTACAATACAAATACAAAAAAGATAATTGAAGCCTCTATTCCCGTAAAAGACGGTGAAGTCGTTAGCGAAGGGGATTATGCGATTGATGGTGTGCCTGGAACAGGTGCGAAGATCGTACTGAACTTCCTAAATTCAGGTGGTTCTAAGACGGGTAAACTATTACCTACTGGTAATGTAGTTGACGAGATTGTCCTTCAGAACGGGAAAAAAGTAAGGGTAAGCCTAGTGGATGCAGCGAATCCGTCAGTTTTTGTGAAAGCTACAGATATTGGTCTTACTGGAATCGAAATGCCGAAAGATACGGAAACCAATCCAGAAATACTAGAAATCATGGATGACATTCGTGCAACGGCAGCGGTTATGATGGGCTTGGCTCCTAGTAGAGATAAGGTAGGTCCTGCTGTTCCTAAAGTAGCTTTTGTTTCAGCACCGCAAGATTGTGTCACTATCAATGGTGACAAGGTTAAGGCAAGTGATGTTGATCTGGTAGCTAGAACCAAAGCAATGGCAGTTTTGCATAAAGCTTATGCTGTTACTGGCGGTATCTGTGTATCTACGGCAGCATTAATTCAAGGCACAGTCGTTAACGAAGTAGTCAGTGAACAGGCTAAAGCTAGCGGTATCGTTCGTCTCGGTCATCCATCAGGTGTCCTGGATTTTGAAATTGGTCTTGAAAAGAACGGGGAAGCTTGGCATCTTGATAAGGCAGGAGTAAGCCGTACGGCAAAACCAATTATGGATGGCCACGTATATGTTTCCCGTACTATTTTGTCTCAGAAATAATAGGTGTTTTAATGGTGAAAAATTATTTATAGGGGGAAAAAAATGAACACCAAACTTATAAAAGGCTTGATCTGCGTAGGGGTTCCTGTAATGATATTACTATGTCCGACGCCTGCGGGTTTGAAACCTTGGGCTTGGCAACTTTTTGCAGTCTATCTTGGTGCAGTGCTTGGACTCATATTAAGACCTGTAAAAGAACCAGTCGTTTTAATTACAGCGATGGGTGTGGTAGCTTTATGCTTTAAACAGACGAAAGTCGCTTTGGAAGCTTTCGGAGAAACAACACCGTGGCTAGTGTTCGCAGCGTTTATTATTGGACAATGTTTTGTGGAAACTGGGCTTGGAAATCGAATCGCTTATTTTTTAATCGATAAGTTTGGCAAATCAAGTTTGCGCTTAGGGTATATAGCGGCTCTCTCTGATTTGATATTATCGCCGGCCATCCCTTCCAATACCGCTAGATCAGGCGGACTGGTTTATCCTATTTTTCAGAGTCTGGCACTTACTTTGAATTCTCGCCCCGATGATGGAACGGAGAGGAAGATTGGTTCTTATCTAATGGTCTTAATGTATCAGAACAGCTTGACTACTGGAACGATGTTTATTACAGCAGGGGCTATTATGCCGCTGATGATAAAACTGACCAATGACATTATGAATGCTGATATTTCCTGGATTCAGTGGGCGGTAGCTATGTCAGTTCCTGGACTCCTTTGCTTATTAGTGACACCTTATTTGGTTTATAAAATTTATCCACCTGAGATTAAAGAGGTAGATAACAAAGTCATTGCCCAAGAGGGGTATAAAAAAATAGGCTCAATGAAACGAGAAGAAAAGATATTAGCGATACTGTTTGTATTTGCTATCATTGGTTGGGCAACAGGCACAATTACTAAAATTGATTCAACAGCAGTAGCCCTAGCTTTATTGTCGTTATGTATGTTGACTCGTGTTATTACATGGGAAAAAGTATTGGCGTGCAAGGCTGGTTGGAGTACTTTTATCTGGTATGCAGGCATCATTTCCTTGGCCAATGGCTTAAATAAAGCTGGTTTCTTTGTATGGCTAGGAAAACTATTCTCGCAGCATTTTAATCTTGCTGGCGTTGATAGCATCCTGATTCTTGGCGGACTCATTTTTATAACGATTATCGTTCGTTATTTATTTGCATCGACAATTGCTTTTGTCGTCACATTCATTCCTGTAATTTATACATTAGGAGCAGTTTCCAATGTACCAGCTCTTCCGCTACTACTTATGACAGCTGCTTCAGCTCAAATAGCGAGTTTAATGACTCACTATGGTAATGCAGTAGGTACAGTATTATATGGCGCTGGATATGTACCACAAGGAACGTGGTGGAAGATTGGACATATTGTCATGGCTGTTTCAATGACGATTTACTTTATTATTGGCCTCACTTGGTGGAAGGTTTTAGGCTTATGGTAATGCTTTAATTCAATAAGATCGGTGTTTTTTTATAAAGAGAAATAGCAAATAATTTACTTAAATAAATTATTTGCTATTTCTTTTATCATTGAAACCTTTTTATTTGTATCATATAAATATCATATAAATCGGAATGGCAAGAAGGGCTAAGAGTGTTGTAATACTTACTAGTACTGCTGCGTATTCGGTATCTGCTTCGTAGACTTTCGCAAGGATTGTAGTTTGGGTCATAGCTGGTAACGCCGCTTGAATAACAAATACTTTTTTCATGAGTTCTGGAATGGGGATAAAAGATGCAACGACCAATATCGCAATTGGGGAGATAATAAATCGTCCGATTAATATGGCAATCACATCGTTACTAAACTTTATAGTATTTAATTTAACACCAAAGATCGCAATGCCAATGAAGAGTAAGGATAAAGGAGTCGTCATATTTCCCAAATATTTACAAGTACTCATTACAAAAGTAGGTAAGGAAATTTCTAACATAACCAGTATTACTGCCAATGTAAAGCCTATAAACGGGGGGGAAAAGACTCTTTTGATAGTATCTAAACTAATGATATTAGACGGCAACGATGGACCATCTAGACTGATAGAATAGTTACCAATTGTCCAAAATAAAAAGGCATTTGCAAGAAAATAGATTAGGACATAGGAAATGCTACTTTCTCCAAATAAGGCCAGATTGACGGGTACTCCAACAAAAAGAGAACTAGAACAAAAAAAAGCGGATCGAAAAGTACCTTTTCTATTCGTAGGAAGAGAGAGCATATTGGATAATACATAAGCGAAACAAAAACTGATCAGCATAGCGAGTACAGGTACGATGACTCCCTTGAATAGGGGGATAAAATTTTCTTTATTGAAAGTGCTAAGTAAATTCCATACCATATAAGTTGGCAGAGAAATATAAGTTACTAATTTAGGAAGGAGTTTGGAGTTTTCTGGAGTAAACCACCCTTTGCCAGTTAAGATGTAACCTAAGGCAACCATAATGATAATACTAATTAACCCTTCAAATGCGTGTAAAAAAACCATATTTACCCTCCTGGAATAGTGACTAAGAATCATAGTAAGAGTGTTTGATTTTGTATTCTTCTATGTCTAGTATTTTATATATAAGTATAACAAAGTATAATATATATAGATAACACTAAAAATGTTCTTAATCCATACGAAAAAAATATGCCAAAAGGATGGACTTTTTATGGATATTAAACAACTCAGGTATTTTCTCGCCATTGCTACAGAGGGGCAGATTACAAGGGCAGCTAAACAATTACATATGGCCCAGCCCCCGCTCAGTCAGCAACTTAAATTATTAGAAGAAGAATTAGGCGTAAAATTAGTAGAAAGAGAGACTCGGGGAGTTGTACTAACGGAAGCGGGACACTTGCTCTATAAACGAGCAGCCCATATACTTGAGATCATGGAGTCAACTACGAAGGAGTTAAAAGAGCTAGATAAAGGATATGCTGGTACATTGTCAATTGGTGCTGTTGCATCTTCTGGAACGACATTTTTGCCCTTTCATATTGTAAACTTTCATAAACAGTATCCCAAAATAAAATTTCAGTTATGGGAAGGTGATACAAATAAAATTTTAGATTTGTTAGACACTGGAATCATTGAAATTGGTATTGTCAGAGCCGTTTTTGATTCGAAAATATACCATTCAGTAGATTTGCCTAAGGAACCAATGGTGGTTGCTATGTGTAAAGAATGGAACTGTGGTGAGAACACGACGCAACTGAAACTAGAAGAATTGGCGGAGAAACCTTTATTGCTACATCGGAGTAATGAAAGAATGATTAGAGAGGAGTGTCAGGAAAAAGGTTTTGAACCTCAAATTTTATGTCAAGGTGATGATATGAGGTCTTTGCTTGTATGGGCCAATGCAGGACTCGGTATGGCGATTGTGCCTAAATCTGCAGTAGGTCTTGTACCAAGCAACCGATTACTGTACAAAGATATAATAGAATCCTCTTTAGAAATAAGAAAAGCAATTATTTGGTTGCAAAACCGTTATTTATCAGCGAGTGCTAGAAATTTTTTAGAGATGATACTTTCGGATTTATCATAAGAAAAGTGATCCTGATTTTATTATGGTTACCAATTGGAGATTATGGGAATAATAATTTCTAGTTGGGGGTGACATAATGATTAAAAGAATAATAAGGATTGCTGTGCTTATGGTAACGATATTTTCTTTTCATGAACACATGGAAGCAAGTTGGGGCTGGGAAGGTACGAATGATCCTGTGCCTTATTATCATCAAGAATGGGGAAAATGGTATTGTTATGATGATGTCAAAGTTTTTATGGTCCAAATAGGTGACCGTACATATAAATATTTATTCAATTATGATGGGGAATTTATTGACGGTTGGGTAACAGCAATGCCGATTCGGTTACCGTGATTTTGAATCATAATAAAATGTAAAAAAATATTGAATTCCTATTAAATCCTGCAAAGTAGTATCGATTGCAGGATTTTTGTATTTAGATGGTAAATATAATATTATGGTATATTTACGGAATCAGAAAGTATATCACTTTCTCGATTCCAAGTAAGAACGACTAAGGCTTCGACCTTCGTCTGAGGACTTGATCGAAACCAAGTCTTTTCTTATGGTTTGGTATTATGAATAACAAGTTATTCTGGAGGTGTATTCTATGTCAATTCATTTACTTGCTGGTAAAAAAGCTCCGAAGTCTATTCTAGTCAATATTCCTCGTTTAATTAGTGCATATTATATCAATCATCCTGACATGAGTGAGCCAACTCAACAGGTTGCTTTTGGTACTTCTGGACATCGTGGTAATTCTTTAAAATATAGTTTTAATGAAGATCATATTCATGCAATTACGCAGGGCATTTGTGAGTATCGCAAATATCAAAATATAACAGGTCCACTGTTTATTGGTTTTGATACTCATGCCTTATCAGAGCCTGCATTTATTTCAGCAGTAGAAGTACTCGCTGCCAATGGTGTACAGACGATGATAGCTAAGGATATGAACTATACGCCGACGCCAAGTATCTCTCACGCTATTTTAAGTTATAACAAAGGACGAAAAGATGGACTGGCTGACGGTATTGTAATCACACCTTCTCATAATCCACCCGATAATGGTGGTATTAAATACAACCCGCCTAATGGTGGACCTGCTGATACCGATATTACAAAATGGGTTGCTAGTAGGGCTAATGAATTATTAAAGAATCGTAATAAAGATGTAAAACGTATTCCTTATGAGAAAGCAATACAATCTACTACGATTCAAGAATTTGATTTTGTCACACCATATGTAAATGATTTGGAAAATATTATTGATATGGACGTTATCAGATCCTCAGGTATAAAGCTTGGTGCAGATGCGCTAGGGGGAGCTGGTCTTGGTTATTGGCTGCCAATTGCAGAAAAATATGGTATTCAGATTGATATGCTAAATGGCTATCCAGATCCCACCTTTAGTTTTATGAATGTAGATGGTGATGGAAAAATACGAATGGATTGTTCCTCGCCTTATGCCATGGCTGGACTGATTGAAATGAAAGATAAATATGATCTTGCTTTTGGTAACGATGCTGATTTTGACCGTCATGGTATTGTTACGCCTAGTGTAGGATTGATGAATCCGAACCATTATCTTTCTGTTGCTATATCGTATTTATTTCAAGATCGGAAAGGGTGGAGAAGCGATGCGGCCATAGGGAAAACGTTGGTTAGTTCTTCGATGATTGATCGTGTTGCAGCTAGCCTTGGCAAGACGTTAGCGGAGGTTCCTGTTGGTTTCAAGTGGTTTGTTAACGGATTGGTCGATGGTTCATTTGGCTTTGGGGGCGAAGAAAGTGCTGGTGCGTCTTTTCTTAAAAAAGATGGAACAGTCTGGACTACTGATAAAGATGGTATCATTTTGTGTTTGTTGGCTGCAGAGATTACAGCTAAGACAGGGCGAGATCCTGGGCAACATTATCAGGAGTTAACGGGGAAATTTGGTGCGCCAGTTTATGCGCGAGTAGATGCAGTTGCTAATTTGAAGCAAAAAGCTGTATTATCTAAACTGTCAGCAGAGCAGGTAAAGGCCTCTACTCTTGCTGGTGAAATGATTACTGCTAAATTAACAAAGGCTCCGAGCAACAATGCAGAGATTGGCGGTTTAAAGGTTTGTACGGAAAATGGTTGGTTTGCAGCTCGTCCTTCCGGTACGGAAGATGTATATAAAATATATGCAGAAAGCTTTAAAGGTGCTGCTCATCTAAAGCAGATTCAAGAAGAAGCAAAACAAATTGTCAATGATACTTTTGCTGCTGCTGGCGTCTAATTTATAAATTGATATATATAAGGTTGAGCTGAGGAAACTCGTTCAACTAAAGCTAAGTAGCGGGCCTACAGTAGGGTATTCTATCTTCGATGAAGCGACGAAAATGTATTTGCTGATAAAAATGGGTACAAAAAAACCCCTGTCAACGACAGGGGTTTTTTATGTACCATGAATTAACGGTTGTTGTTTCTGCTGAAACAGTCTCTGCAGTAAACAGGACGGTCGCCACTTGGACGGAAAGGAACTTGTGTAGTAACGCCACAAGCTGCACAAACAGCGTCATGCATTTCGCGTTGTTGGTAGTTGCCGCCACGACCGCCACCATTGTTTTGTTTATGAGCTGCTCTACATTGAGGGCAACGTCCTGGTTCGTTGGTGAACCCTTTTTCAGCAAAGAAATCTTGCTCTGAAGCTGAAAAAATAAATTGGTCTCCGCAATCACGGCATGTTAAAGTTTTGT
>Ga0209639_1000557_pt1 | contig 50625 bp, 47 predicted proteins | sample EPASupsiteHSE605_FD_187268 | JGI IMG/M metagenome (GOLD analysis project Ga0209639, IMG submission 187268) | Bioremediated contaminated groundwater from EPA Superfund site, New Mexico - Sample HSE6-05 (SPAdes) (version 2) | ecosystem: Environmental > Aquatic > Deep subsurface > Groundwater >... | reverse complement strand
CTCGGCAGCCCCGGGATGAACTTTCTGGAAGTTTTAATTATCGAGCAAAACGGCTGTATTTTTGCCAAACTGGCCGACGCCCTGCTGCCTGTTCCCGCTACCGGGGGACAAAAGTTAAAAGAGCAGGGGTATCTGGGCCGGAAAGTGGTCCTGGGGATAAGAGCGGAGCATCTCTGCGGCAGCGGAGATTTTTTGTACTTATCAGAAAGTATAACTTCGTTGCATACTGCAAGAAGGCCTAATGCGTGCGAAGACAGTGTCTTCGTCTGTAGCATAAGTGCAACCAACGGTTTCGCCTTCGCAAGGCTCGGCGAAGCCGGGTTTTCTTTAGACCGCCATCCCGAGTGTGCTTTGCGCGGGAGGCTGGAGTTTAGCGAATTGAGAGGGGCTGAAACTTACCATTATGTAAGGATAGCCGGCAGGGAGGTGGTTGTCAGGGTGAGTCCGGAGCTGCGCGCCGAAACCGGACAGGAAGTCAGGGTGGGTTTTAATATGTCCAAGGCCCATTTTTTCGATCAGGAAAGTGGGGTGAACGTCATTAGTCAGTAGACAGTAGTCAATCCGGAAGTCAGAATTTAGGAGTCATTAGACTGTAGTCAAGTCAAATATCTTATTGGGTCAAATCCCTGCTGAATTATGGCTCCTGAATTCTGAATACTTAAAGAAAAGGGGTGTTTTGATGATCAAAAACAAATGCAGAGTTGTCCTAAGCCTGGTTCTGGTCCTCGGCCTGGGGGTATTTACCGCCGGCTGCGATACTCAGGCTGCCGGGGAAGCAAATAATCCTGATTCTCTGACCATTGCGGTTGTGACCAAAGATACGTACCTGGATACGGCAGTGAAAAAGTTTGAGGAACTTCATCCCGGCGTTAGTGTAGAAGTGAAAGAATACACCTCCAGTACTTCGGAAAAAGGTGAAGGTGTCAGGGCGGCAGATCCCGGCGATATTGAAAAATACGTACGACTATGAATACCCAGCTCATGTCCGGGCAGGGCAGCGATATCATTTTATTAAACAACCTGCCCTATCAGACCTATGCGGATAAGAATCTTTTAGTTAACTTGGGCGGGCTGATGCAGTCGGATCAAAGCTTCGACAGCGGCAAATACTACCAAAATATTTTCAAGGCTTTAGAATATAAAGATAAACTATATGGGCTGCCGGTTAATATCGGTATCGATATGATTGCCGCCGATAGAACCTTAATGGCTGATTCCCAGGTGCAAATCGACGATAGCAGCTGGGATTGGAAGGATTTTGTCAAGACGGGGGAAAAGGTCATTAACGACAAGCAAAACGGGGGAACCCGGGAGATGTATGCCTTGGCCGGGATGGATGAAAAAAGACTGATTGCGACTCTGGTTAAAGAAAACTATGAGAGCCTGGTGGATCCGGAGAAGAAAACAGCCAATTTTTCCGGCCAGGAATTTCTTGATTTACTTTCCTTAAGTAAATATCTGATTGACCACAAATTGGTTAATACGGATACAGCCCAGACCAACATTATGGACATGGCCTCCCGGGGTAAACTTGTTTTTAATTTCACTTCTCTTGGAGGGTTTTGGGACCTGCAAGTGGCCAAGGCGATTTTCAGCGAGGGTGTTCAGCTTTTAAAGCCCCCCGGAAACGTGTTCTTTTCCACGGACTCCCTGTATGGGATCAGCAGTAAATCAGCCCATCAAGAACTGGCCTGGGAATTTTTAAAATTCTTGGTCTCTGATGAGATGATGACTCAGGGTGGAATGCCGGTTAATAAGAGTGTGCTTCCCCAGATTGCCCAGAATTTCACCCAGGCTATCCAAAAAAGGGGTGGGAGAATGAGAATTAAGGACGACGGCATTCCGGGTCAATCTATAACACTGCAACCCCCCACCCAGGAGGATGTGGATTATATGGAGAACCTGCTGAGTCAAGCGAAGGTCTACATCGGAACGGACCAGAAGATTATTTCCATTGTTCAGGAGGAAACCGCGGCCTTCTTTACAGGACAGAAGTCAGCGGAGGCGACTGCCCAATTGATTCAGGACAGGGTGAGCACTTATTTAAATGAATAATAGCAAAAGTTTTGAAGAGACCTTGAAAAACCAATGAGATCGAAAGAGCACCGAATGGTTCGGTGCTCTTAATTATAATGCAATAAGGAAATTTATGGAATTAATTCTATAGCTCAAACGGCTCGCGCAGGTAATCCCTGCGGCCGTGTAAGATTTGGTGTATAATAATGGTATGGTCAATTATTCTATACGAAACAAGGTATGGCTGAACAACTATAAATCGATATCCACGATTAACAAGGGTATATTCTTCATCCGAGAGTAGCGAGCCTAGATTGGAAGTCAGCCAGCCAGCCTGGATATTGCCATATTTATTCTTTAGATAGGAATTTGCTTTTTCCATCTCATTAATAGCACAGTATATTATTGCCCGTCAAACATAAAATTGTAGCCGGTTCATGCATATCTACCGGATTAGAATAGTTGATTCAAATCCATCCAAATGACTGAAGAACCGTTAAAGGCGCAGATTGATATTTGCCTTGCGGAAAGCCACCAAGCAGGGAGGCCTTTTTACAGGCAATGGAGTTGCGGGGGCTATGAAGTGAAGCATGGCGTATCAATGCGGAGCTCAATTCCTAAAATAATTATCTCACTATTGTTGAATAGAAACAAAAATTAAATATAATATGGTTAATGCACCAACGGGTGGGAGGACAGGCCATGAACAAAGAAGATCAGGTCATAATGGGTTTCAGGGACTTATACAACAAGATGACTTGGCTCAATAAGTCTAAGATGGAAGACAGTCTTAAGGGTTATAAGTCTTCTGAAGTACATTGCATCGAATACATTGGAAGGAATGAAGATTCCAACGGGACAAAACTTGTGGAGTCCTTTTATATGACTAGCGGTGCCATAAGTAAAATAACTAAGAAGCTCATAAAAAAAGGCATTATCGAAAGCTACCAGAAGCCGGATAACAAGAAAGAAATCTATTTTCGCTTGACTCCGCAAGGGAAAGCAATTTATAAAATCCATGAGGAACTGCACAAAGAGTTTCAAGAGCGGGATAAGGCCGTATTTGAGCAGGTAACCGAGGAACAATTTGACAGTATGCTTAGCTTCGTGGAAAGGTATATCAGGCATTTGGATGCAGAGATAAAGAAACTGGGTATAGATATTAAGTCGGAATCAAGTGATTCTTAGCTTCAGATGGAGTTTGCCTAAGAGGAATACTTACTCCAGCTGAAGCTTAGAAGAACTTATCCAGGGACGTAGCAGCCGTTATCTCATCCTCACCGCTAAAGTTGTTCTGTGTAGTTTGCGGTTCGGCGAAAGCATCCACTGGATGCTTTCGTACTTATAGAAGATGGGAGTCTTACGGCTGGTAGTCATCGGATAAATTTGAAAAATGAAAACTAACAGGCAGCCCAACTCTATTGAGAACAGGCTGCTTTTTCATTGCTATTATTTTGTTGACAAGGAAGGAAAACTATAATACGATTAATATGCTTCCAAGGAAGCAAAATCATAACTCTTGAGGGGAGAATTTAATGTTCAAATTTAGATCACACAATGAACAGAACACAGAACCAACCGTCGATAAAAAGGCTTTAATATTTGGTCTTATGTCTGTGTTTCTTTGCGGAATAGGCTTCACGATCATAGCGCCTGTCGTTCCATTCTTAGTGCAGCCTTATATAAGCAATCCGGGGGATCAAGCTATAACTTATGTTTTCAATTATGGGCGTCCAAGACATCATTTCCCAAGGTTTGATAATGCCAAAGCTTTTGCTGAAACTTAGTGATGCTCGTATTGCAATTCTTGGCATGGTTGCGGAGATTATAGGCTACAGTTTTATTGCAGCATCGGCTTTGTTCTCATTCTATCCTCTTTTTATCGCCGGAATGTTTATATTTGGTTTTGGTGATTCGATCTTTGGGCCTTCATTCAATGGGACGCTCTCCAAGTCTGTCGATTCCAGTGAACAGGGAAGGATTCAAGGAGGCAGCCAATCTATTCAGGCTTTAGCAAGAATGATTGGGCCTATCATTGGAGGTCAAATCTATGTATCACTAGGTCATGCCGCACCCGCTTTTATGGGTATGATCCTTATAGCGGCGGCAATACCGGTTTTATATAAGAGAACGCCTGTAACTATATAAACTGCCTGCTTTCTTTAGGCAAGACGAAAGGCCAGCATTTTTGCAAGTTGCAAAGTGCTGGCCTTTCGAGCCTGTGAGTCTTGATAAGATTGAACTATTCTATGTCAACTATAATTGAAGATAAACTTAATGCTTTCCCGCCAACTTTGCCTCTCAATCCTTCAGTCTTTTTAATCAGAAAATTGGAATGGGAAAGTTAAGATCAACATTGATATTTCTAACTAAGTCGGAGAAAATTTTCACGAAAAAAATTAAATGAAACAATTAATCGATTTAAAACCATATTATATAGAAGGGGAAATATTTCTGCTATTGATGAAATTAATGGTATGAATTCAAGGATACTCTATAACATACAACCTATTAAATAAACTTAACCAGCAGGGGTCGAGTCAAAGAATGTTGCAAAAGTCACGTACTATTGAGAACTTATCCAGAGAGAAAGATATCCCTCTTTTTGAATTTTCCATCCCCTAAAAGCAAATAAAGAGGGGGCTAGCCCCCCTCGTAGTCGATAGAATGAAGGTTGTACAATTCTAGGTCAAATAATTTTCGATAGTATACTCGGCTAATCGTTCTTGAAGCCAAGGATCAAATTCTGTAGTCAATTTTTGATCTAACAAGATCTCTTTGATTTTATCGCTGCTTTCCTCAAGAGTGGCTGCCTTTGCTTCCGTTCTGGCTTCAATCTTAATAATGTGATATCCGTAGTCTGTCTTGACCGGATCACTGATTTGACCAACTTCTAAAGAGAAGGCGACCTCTTCAAATTCTTGTACCATTTCTCTTTTAGCGAAGAAGCCAAGATTTCCACCTAGCTCTTTGGTACTTTCGTCAGTTGAATATTGCTTAGCTAAGTCAGCAAAAGCTTCCCCGGCTGCAATCTTTGCTTTAATCTCGTTGGCAAGTTCTGCGCTTGTCACTAGAATATGGCTGGCGTTTACTTCCTCGGCAACGTCTAGACTGGCTTTATTCGTATCGAAGTATGCTTTAATTTCATCTTCAGTTATAGGATTCTGGGCTTCAAGCAGTTTGGTTATTTGAAGATTGGTCAGGATATTTGTCCTAAGAGTATCCAGAGTGATGCCATTTGTTGCAAGGGCTTGGCTAAAGGCTTCTTCACTATCAAAGGATGCTTTCACTGTTGCAAGTTCCTTATCAATATCCGCCTCAGTAACTTGGATATTCTGTTTTTCGGCTTCTTGCTTAATGATACTCTGTTGAATCAAAGTATTTAAGGCATCACTGCCCCCTTGCTGAAGCAGAAACTCCTGCAGCTCTGTCTCAGAGATGGCTACCCCGTTGACCTTGGCAACAATGTTGTTTTGAGTAGCATAAACAGATCCAATTCCAATTACAGCAACTAATAGGATGGTGAATAGCCCTACGTAAATCGTCTTAAGTTTTTTAAATGTCATTTCTTTACTCCTTTAAAGTTGATAGTTAGTTAGAACGTTGGTTTATAATACTCAGGTCCTTTGATCATAGCCGGTCCAGAAGAACCCTTAGGATCCTTAAATACTAGTCTTTTTTGTATCAAATAGCTGAATAGGAATAAGATTGTCTCAGTGAGAAGTTTCGCATAAAATAAGGGGACACCGAATTGGAGATTGATCATGTGCAGAAGTGCATAATTCAAAGCCATTATGACGAGTACGAGGGTAAAGTACTTTTTCAGTGAACCTTGGAAGCCGGTCCGATTGCCTTTAGAGAAGACAAAAACCTTATTTAAAGTATAGTTAAAGATAGAGCTGCAAACTCTCGCTCCTACTACAGCAAGTAATAAATTCGGATATATAGACTGTATAAGCAGCAATAGGGCGATATCAAGCAGACCTGACAGCAGGGAAGATGCACTGAATTTTAAAATCGGAAAATATACTTTAGCCGAATCGATAAAGGTTCGGAAATGTGAGGAGTGGTTATGATGGTATACAGTATGGATATCCACCTCACTGAAGGAGTAGCCTTCCTCCTCAGCTTCGAGCAGACAATTCATTTCATACTCAAATCGCTCTCCCGGAACACTGCAGAGCCAGTCGAGCATATCGAGACTAAATCCACGCAGCCCCGTCTGGGTATCATGAATCCGTTGACCAGTGGAAGAGGAATAGACCATTCTGGTTACGGTATTTCCAAAACGGCTACGCAGGGGGACATTCCCTGTAAAACGTCTGCAGCCGAGAATAATGTGTCCTTTTGACCCCTTGATTGCTTGAGATATCTTGATAATATCCTGGGGTAAATGTTGCCCATCACTATCAGCGCAGACAACGCCTTCATTTTCTCCTGTTTCCTGAATATATCGAAACCCTGTCTTCAAGGCTTGTCCTTTACCTTGATTTGTTGTATGGGTTAACACAGTACAACCATAAGCTTTGACAGCCTTGAAAATCTCACGGTAGGCATTGCCGCTGCCATCATCCACAACGATGATCTTAAAGTTACAGACAGCCTGTAATTTCTCGATCAGGATCAATAGTCTTAGATCTGGTTCGTATGCAGGAATCAGTATCGTCATTACTTCCGACCTCCTACTAATGAGTTTGTCGTTAACTCAGGCTATCAATCACCCTTTTATATACAAAATATCACTAATTGAACGTTCGTCTTGTTTACCTAGAGGGTTGTTCACAACTCTGCCCATAAAATACATGGTTGACGAACCTCCTCCGTCAAGATTATAGGCCTCGGTACAGCCCAGGTCGGCGAATACATCGGTAAACTCAGATAAGGTCATACCTTTACTGTAGTTTTCCTTGCGCCCATCGACAACTACGAAGACATAATGGTTAGCAGAAATCAGGCCTATACCTGTTCGGGGATTCGAGCCTTGGATAGATCGGTTTCCAAAATTACTATCTATGGAAACCTTCTCAAAGTCCTCAAGGATTTCACTATTCTTAATCAGAACCGGACCAAAGGATAAGGTGTGAAGGGCTCCTGAGGCTAATAGGGAAGAGGAGGCTACTTCTGTTTCATCAAATGTTTGCATCGTCCCATCTTCAAATAAGGCGGCACCAACCCGAGCTGGTTCATCCCTGTACAGAACGCCATTACGGATTAACAACCCATCGCTGCGAAAACCGTAATAGTCTCCGTTAACCGCGAAGATGGCCTGGTTATCTGCGGCAATTTGGGAGGTTTTTTCTACAACGTTTCGTCCGAAGATATTCTTAGCAAAGGCTGATTTCAAACTTGAAGCATCACTCATTTGGACGTCGGCCACAAAATAAGTAACCATGTCCTTACCTTGACCAGTTTGTACTTTTTCAATGTTGATAGTCACGTTGTTACTTTTGTAGTTCCAATCATCGGACTCCACATTACTTGGAGTTTCTGTAACGGCACTTTCAGCTGTTAATATCTTGCCTTCCACATGTTCGATCAAATAACGATCTGCCAGGAGGTATAACCCGAAGGCAGTGGCTAACAATATAATGAGTAGGATGTATCTGGCTTTGTTCCTTTTAATCTTAGTATCGACGATGTTTAGCCTCCCTTACTAAGTTAAGAACTCTAGGTATACTTTACAATGCTATCCTTAAATGACCCTGAGATGCAGCTGAAATTCAGCTGAAATATTGAACTTATTGATCTGCAATAAGAAGCAATAATTGGAAAAAGGGGTCTAACAACCTAAGAACCTAACAAAAAGCGCTCTCACTCCACTTGGACAGTGGAAGGAGAACGCTTTTTGATGCTGAGTGAGACAATCTTCGCTAACCTATTACAGGTAATTTCAATCAACACAAAAAAGAGCAAGGCCACCCCGAATATTCGGCGGATGTTGTCTGGATTTAATTTGTTGAATTGGAAGGAATGTGCAGACGAGATGTGGAAATCCATATACAAAGACAACTGGCTATTATAGAGTGTTAAAATTATTAAATTAAACAGAAATTTGGGGCTGCAGTTCAGCTAAGGAAAATGCCAATAATGAGGGGATTTAAAATTCGGCAGTTTTAAGATTGACTAATCTAGAATTACTTCTCCATAATCCTTACGAGTAATCATTTCTTGACCTCCTCATATAAACCAAGTAAGTAAAGAGCACTTCTTTGTACATAGATCCATCGGGAGCCGGTGCTACAGCTGCACCTACTACTGGGCATATTACTTGTCTGCCGATAGCCATAGGATTAGGCCATCGTCAACTTAACAGGAATTCCAACATCTAGAAGAAAAGTACACAGAACAATTGCGGGATAATTCGAATAGCATATGAAACGCAAGGCATCTTGTTGTTAAATGAGCATAATAGTGTTAGAATAATGTACAAAGGAGGGAGCGAGTGTTATGCCACAAATCAGACCTATTACCGACCTTAGAAATACTAACGAAATTTCTGACCTGTGCCATGCGAAAAACGAGCCTATCTTCATCACTAAAAACGGTTATGGCGATTTAGTTGTAATGAGCATCGAAACCTACGAAGCAATGCTTGATGAAAACGAGATTGATAAAGAGATTGCAAAGGCAGAGGCAGAGTATCGTGCTGGCGGCAAATTGATAGATGCCAAAGAAGCGCTCAGCACTCTGCGGAGAAAACATTTTGGATAAGTACAGTGTAAAGTTGCTTACGGCAGCTTACAGAAACCTAAATGAAATTTATGAATATATTGCTGATGAACTCGATGCGGAGCCGGAGGCATTAGACCTCATTGCAAAACTAGAGGAAGCCATTTTATCTCTTGAAGTTATGCCGCAGCGTGGTTCAAAACGCAGTGTTGGTGCTTATGCAAACAAAGGATACCGTCAATGTTTCGTCAAAAATTTTACCATTGTCTACCGTATTGACGAAGCGAAAGAGCAGGTTGTTATTGTGACTATTAGATATTCGAAAGGTCAGTTTTAGGGTCAGGAGCAGTTCAGCCCTCATCGTTTTGACGGTTAGGGTTGAGATAATCTCATCTTTGACAGTTAAAATTCATAAAAAGCTTGAAGCCCTCGCATTTGCAAGGTGTTCAAGCTTTTTTTTATGACCCTTCGCGAAACGACAAGTTTCGCTGAGGACAAACTCGGGACGGTGGAAGTCATACAAGCTTGCGGTTGCTGAGAAAATCAGTACGATTCGAAGAGGATTAAGACTCTGCAGTGAGTAACTTGTTTCCGAATTGTAGTAGGGATTGTCAGGGAGAGATATTTTTAGTATAATACAACTTGAATATAAAACAATAAGAGGCTAGAACTAAACTTGGAGGATGGCTTATGATTGAGGAATTAACCAATGAACTTTTATTTTTCTTTAACGGGTTTTCGTCTTGGGAAAATTCAATAGTACGTGCAAGTGATTTAACAATTTCAGAGGCCCATGCCTTAGAGGTATTGGGAGAACACGAAAAAATGAATATGAAATCTCTAGCTCAAAAACTGGGAGTTACGACGGGAACTACAACGGTAACAGTCGATAGGCTTGAGAAGAAAAATTTTGCAAAACGTGAATCAACTCAGGAAGATAGACGGGTTAACTTAATTGTACTAACAGAAAAAGGGAAAAAGGCTTTTGGAGAACACCATAACTACCACATACAATTAACGGAACAGATGGTTTCAGTTTTGAGCGAGGATGAAATAAGGCAATTTCATGATACCCTTAAAAAGATAAATATGGAGACTTTCTAAGCTGGGTCAGTAAAGTCTATCCCCATTTAAAAGGAGACAGGAAAAACAGATCCGTATGGACAAAAAAAGATACTTAATTGTCTACTTTAATAAAGACTAGAAACCATCAGAAGAGAAGTCCGTTCTTGTCGGTTTCTCTTTTGACAATATCTGTAAACCCACTGAAAACACTGTTGTTTTGAGGGGATATTTTTATTATAATATATCTTGAATTTCAAATAGTAAGAATTTCTTATTTAAGTTGGGGGGCTGTGATTGAATAGAAGGTTTAAAAATTTTTCAAAACGTTGAACCATCACAGGAAGATAGAAGGGCCAACTTAATTAATCTAACTGAAAACGGTAAAAAGATAGGTCTATGAAAGGATGATATAGTTGATAAAACTATTAAAAGACGAGGAAAAAAGGACAGTCCTATTTCTTGTGATTTCGTTCATTTCCGTCGTAATCAGCTTCTTGAATGTGGGGGATTTACCCTTTGATGCCGCATGGTTGGCAATTTTATTGTGCGGGATACCGATCATCAAGGGGGCTGTTGTCGGCCTCGTTACCGAATTTGATATTAAAGCCGACGTGCTGGTATCCATCGCCTTAATTGCCGCGGTTATCATTGGCGAAATTTTTGCGGCTGGCGAAGTCGCCTTTATTATGGCAATCGGTGCGTATCTGGAAGAACGAACCGTGGCAAAAGCCCGAGCAGGCATTGAAAAACTGGTGCACCTCACTCCTACAACTGCAAGGGTCGCCAGGAATGGGGAAGAAGTTACTGTCCCTGCCGAGCAGGTCAAGGTTGGTGATATCCTCCGGGTGCTTGCGGGCGAAACCATCGCTGTAGACGGCATCATTATAAACGGTCAAACCTCGGTCAATCAGGCAGTGATGACCGGAGAGAGCCTACCGGTCGACAAGAGCAAGGGCGATGAGGTTTATAGCGGTACGGTCAATCAGTACGGGACATTCGATATGAGGGCTACAAAAGTTGGCGAGGACAGCTCCCTGCAAAGAATGATAAGGCTGGTACAGTCGGCCGACGCCGGCAAAGCGAAGATTGTCGGGATTGCAGACAGATGGGCTACCTGGATTGTAGTTATTGCCTTGCTTTCTGCCGGAGCCACCTGGTTAATGACAGATGAAATAATCCGCGCTGTGACCATCTTGGTCGTATTTTGTCCTTGTGCTTTGGTGTTGGCAACGCCAACAGCTATTATGGCCGGTATCGGCAATGCCACGAAATTTGGTATCCTGATCCGCGAAGGCGACGCCTTGGAAAGACTATCTGCGGTAAAGCGGATTGCCTTTGACAAAACAGGCACGCTCACCTATGGAAAACCTGACGTCGCAGCCGTCGAGAGCTTTGATCCCAGCCTGACCGTTGCTGAATTGCTCTCTCTGACGGCTTCCGCAGAGCTGCGTTCCGAGCATCCGTTAGGAAAATCCATTGTCGCTCATTACAAGCTTGCCTCAAACCCATCCCTACCAGAACCCAGCGATTTTCAGATGCTTGCGGGGCGTGGCGTTTCCGCCCTAGTAGACGGCCGCGCGATACTGGCTGGGAATGCAGAACTGCTGCGTGATAACTCTATCCTCTTACCCCCAACCATCATAGACAAGGCGGATACTTACAGAAATGACGGCTGCACCATCATTTTTGTATCTGTGGACGGCAAGCCTTCCGGTTTTATCGCATTGTCGGACACTTTACGGCCCGATGCCGTGAATGTGGTTAGGAACATTGAGAAATTAGGGGTTAAGAACGTCTTGTTAACGGGTGACAATCACCATGCCGCTTCTCATATGGCAAAGATCGCAGGAATTCAGGACATCCATACCGATTGCCTGCCCGAAAATAAAATGGCTATTATCGAAGAGTATCAAAGCGGCGGCGACTTGGTCTGCATGGTAGGCGACGGTGTAAACGATGCGCCTGCGTTAAAAAAAGCCCATGTGGGCATTGCTATGGGAGGTATCGGCAGTGATATCGCCGTGGAAGCAGCCGACATTGCCCTGGTCGGTGACGATATAAAGAGCATTCCACATTTGCTTGCATTATCAAAACGAACGATGAATACCATCAAGTTCAATATGGCGATATCCATGGCACTTAATTTTGCCGCAATTATTCTGGCCATGGTAGGGCTTCTCGGACCTGTTGTGGGCGCGCTGGTACATAATGCCGGTTCAGTCGCGGTGATTATCAATTCATCCTTATTATTACACTGGAAGGAGAATAAAGAATGAGCCCGTTGATTTTTAGAAGTATAGTAACTTAATTTTAAGTTTTGATGCGGCAAGGTAAATCGAATATTATGGCAAATCTAAAATGGAATAACTTACACATCTAACAATAAAAGGATTAACCTTTTGAAAAAGGACTTTATCAATACCATGCTTATTCCCAGGTTGCTCCGGTGGAGATGCATAAGGTCACAAGTGGTTGGGAGCACAACCAAGTAAGGTGGAATACACCGCCAAGCTTTAATTCCTCTGCCGAATCCACCTTTGGAAGCAGACTGTTGGCGGTACAACTGATTGGACCAGATTATCGACTTACTTCAAAGCCCCTGCTAATACGGCCGCGATTCAAATAGACTTGCGCTTTCTCGGAGCCGGAACGGTTTACTTTGATGGAGCAGAACTGGTCTATGGAAGGGTGCTGGATAACTACTATTCCATGCCAGCCTGGAGTGGGGGAACCTTGATAACTGGACAATGTCTTCATTTGGAACTGGAGACAGCAAAAGTTCTGAAATGGCTAAAGGAGGAAGCTATTCCTTAAAACTCAACGGAACCTCGACCAGTAAAAATCTAGGGCAGTATGTCGAAGTACAGGGTAATGCCAATGATCCTCTAACGATATCCGGCTGGGCCTACTCAACAAATCCCAATCCCTCAGGGGGATACTTTGCCCTGGATGTCGTTTTGAGGTATAACGATGGAACGGAAGATGTCTTCATCCAGGAATTTGACAAATCGAGAGCGAATCAGTGGCAGATACTCAAAAGCACGATTCGCGCCCAGAAAGCTTTTTACCAGGCTAAGGTCTATGTCCTTTACTACAATCAGACAGGCACCGTATATTTTGACAACATTAAACTGGAAGAGCGGAGTTCCCTGTCGCAAAAGGCCTATGATTCATCCGGGAACTTTGTCACTGCAACAACGGATGAATTAAACAACCGTTCCAGCTCCAATTACGATTCCAACGGTAATCTGCTGGATTCTACCGATGCCAGCAGTAAGAAGGCCAGCTTTGTTTATAATGTCTTGAATAAGCTCAAGAGTGCTACCCTAAAAGGATCGACCCTCGCTGAAGATATACAGACCAGCTATAATTACGACACCCAAGGAAACTTAAAGTCCAGAACCGACCCCAATGGGCGTGTTACTAATTTTGATTACAACGCAATTAATAAGGCTGTAACTGAGACAGATCCTTTAGGGAAATTTATCACCTACGATTACGATGAGAACGGTAACCTAAAATCCAAGGGGTAAAGGGGCGAATATCGTCCAAGCGGAGAGCTACACTTATGACCGGAAAAACCGGCTGCTGGAAACGTATGTCGGAGGTGTAAAACAATTTACCAATGAGATGTAATAGTTCTTATACGCTAAGGGCGGGAGTGTCCATGCCCATTGGCTGGGATGAACTGGACAGGGTGGCTTCCGATGGCGTAGCATAAATGAGGTGATTAGAGATTTTCGGCAATGTCGTAAATTAATTTCTCTGTACTTTCCCAACCTAGACAAGCGTCTGTTATGGATTTTCCATAGACATTTTCAGCAATAGTTTGGTTGCCCTCAACCAGGTAACTTTCTATCATTAAACCTTTGATCATTTTGCGCAGTAGGGAATCGTATTTCCTGCTCATTAATATTTCTCTGGCAATACGGGGCTGTTCATGGTAACGTTTCATTGAATTTGCATGGTTTGTATCGACTATGATAACAGGATTGTTTAGTGAATGTTTTTCGTACTCTTGGGCGATATGAAATAAATCTTCATAATGGTAGTTTGGAATACTGTTGCCATTAGCATCAACAGCACCTCGTAATATGGCATGAGTCAAGTTGTTCCCCGATGTTTCAATCTGCCAGCCGTTGTAAATGAAAGTATGGTTGCTTTGGGCAGCTTTAATTGAATTTAACATTACGGATAAGTCGCCACTGGTCGGATTCTTCATTCCAACCGGTACATCAATGCCGCTTGCAGTCAACCTGTGTTGTTGATTTTCTACAGAACGCGCCCCAACTGCAACATAACCCAATACATCAATTAGATAGGGGTAGTTTTCCGGATACAACATCTCATCAGCTGCAACCATATGATATTCACTTAAAGACCGGATATGCAGATTCCTAATAGCTTTGATTCCTTTGTATAGATCCGGTTCTTTACTAGGGTCTGGCTGATGAACCATTCCCTTATATCCTTCTCCCGTAGTACGGGGCTTATTAGTATAAATTCTCGGTATGATAATAATCGAATTTTTAACCTTCTCTTGTACTGCCGCTAACTTTCCGATGTATTCACAGACGGAATCCTCGTTATCTGCTGAGCACGGGCCTATGATCAGTATAAACCTATGGTCGTTATGCTCAAACACACTTTTTATCTGTTGATCTCGGTCCTTCTTGATGAGCTTAATATGATTGGGTACGGGCAACTCTTCAATAATTTCGCTGGCTGAAGGTATTTTCTTAATATACTTCATACACATATCCTATTCTCCTTGTTTCGTATAGTTTGTCATGATTAATTTCAGTCGTTGGCACTAATATATAATTTGTGTTTCATAGATCGGTATTCAATAAATCCCCCATGTAAATCCCTCCAATTAATCTATGATATTCAAAAAGGCCATGGCTTCGTCCAGTCGGGACGAAAGCCATGGTCTTCCGCGTTACCACCCAATTTGATCAATAAATGATCCGCTCAGTAAAGTACAGGTTTTTAGCGTGCATTTAGGATAAAGAGGGAGGGATAAAAAATAAAACTTCCCGTCCGCATAGGGACGAGAAGTTATTCTCGCGTTACCACCCAACTTAACTTCAGTCAGTGAAGTTCTCTCTCCAAGGTGCAGGATAAAATCCGATACCCTCTTCATCTAACGGTGAAGTACCCGTCTGAGCCTACTTAGCAAAGCTGTTCAGTTCAGCAGCTCCAGAGTGAACTTCAATTGCCGTTGACTATGGAAAAGCTTTCAGTCGATGACTCTTCCTCCCTGAATAGCAATCCAGCAATTTACTTTTCTCTATCATAGCCTTTGTAAATTAATATAAACTTTTTGCTTGGACTAATAATATTCTATAGACATTTATGTGTCAATATCATCTTAGTGTTTTTTATTGACTGTTGAAGCAATCAGATTTTCCTGCTCTGTAGCCGGAACAGTATGCCGGCAATTTTTTGCCCTTCTTTGAGATAACAAAAGGGGGGGGCTCTTTTTTCAAAACGTACATAGTTTTCTTGTAAGAGAGTGCTCAAAAGATATATTGATATTTTTCGATGTGAGGCATATACTTAAACATATCGGAAAAATTAGATTTGAGGTGATTGAAATGGATACACAAAATCAATATGAAAGGAACGCTAAAGTTTTTAAGGCGCTTTGCGATTCGAATCGCCTAATGATCATTGAAATGCTTCAAAGTGGTGAAAGATGCGCTTGTGAAATTTTGGAAGGGCTTCATATAGGACAATCCACTTTATCACACCATATGAAAATACTAATTGAATCTGGGATAGTGGCAGGCCGCCCGGAGGGAAAGTGGATGTACTATTCTTTAAATAAGGAGGGCTGCGAAGCAGCAAAAACCCTTCTTGATGAACTCACAAGGTTAAAGGAGAACTTGCCTGGGGCAGGGAGAAATGTGAGTGCTAATTCTGAAAAGGAGCAGGATGTATGTTGGATATCACTATGAGCAGAGAGATTAAGATCACACCAACCTCCAGTCAATTAACAACTCAGGATATTCGCGGAACCTGGAAGGCCCGGTGGGGGATCAAGCGAATGAATTATAAAGTAGAGCCGGGACTTTACCGGTTAGGTAGTCCTGATCCCAATGCTCCCGTACTTGTCACAGCTAATTATAAAATGACCTTTGATGCACTTAGGAAAGAGTTAAGTGATTTGGATGCTTGGATTTTAGTACTGGATACTAAGGGAGTCAATGTTTGGTGCGCCGCTGGCAAGGGCACATTTGGAACTACTGAACTTCTCAATCGCCTTGCCATGGTTGATTTGGAGAAAATTGTATCTCATAAAACTTTGATCTTACCCCAATTAGGAGCACCGGGTGTCTGTGCCCACGAGGTACAAAAGCATTCTGGTTTTAAAATAATCTATGGTCCGGTTCGAGCAAAGGATATCAAATCGTTTATAAACTCAGGGATGAAAGCTACAGATGAAATGCGAACCGTTAAGTTTAGTGCTTATGATCGGTTGGTATTGACACCCATTGAACTAGTAGGTACCATTAAGATTTCTCTCATGATTTTCGGGGTGCTTTTTTTATTGAATCTTATAGGTCTGGGCCCTTTTGGCATTGTTGATTTCTACGCATATGTTGGTGCTGTAATTATAGGAAGTGTGCTTACCCCAGTATTGTTACCCTGGATACCAGGACGAGCTTTCGCGTGGAAAGGATGGTTATTAGGATTTATCTGGGTTATTATTGTCAATTTTCTTAATGGGTGGCCAAATACGCCTGAATATGGTTTACTAAAGGCTTTAGGGTATTTACTGCTGTTGCCGCCAGTATCTGCCTACTTAGCAATGAACTTTACAGGCTCATCAACGTTTACTTCTTTCTCCGGAGTGTTGAAGGAGATGAAAATAGCCCTACCTGGGCTGATCGTTTCGATAGTTTTAGGGGTAATTCTGATGATAATTAACACCATTAGCTAAGCTTAGAGGAGTTGTGATCGGTGAAAAACAGATACTTAAAAAATGTTTCTACATTAAGAATTGAATTCGATAGATGTAAGGGTTGTGGAAGATGTCTGGAAGTCTGCCCGCATCATGTTTTTGTCATGGGCAAAGGTAAATCTGTGATTGCAGATAAGGACAGTTGTATTGAATGTGGTGCGTGTGTTAAGAACTGTCCATTTAAAGCATTAGAAGTTAAACCTGGAGTTGGTTGTGCTTCAGCTATTATTAAGGGATGGTTAACCGGATCTGAGCCGAATTGCGATTGTTCAGATGGTAGTTGCTGCTAGTATGAGCCCTTTGTAGGCAATTATGGTGGCAACCTTATAAAGTTGCTTTGTTCTTAAGCAGAAGTCCTCACTTAGATTTGAAGGAGGACTTCTGTTTTTGCGTTGCTGTAATTTTGAAGGGCGGGATTTGCGTTAAAGAATAATCAGTGCTCGGAAGGTAAAATAATCAAATTATAGAAAATTCTAAAGGATTGTTATAGAAGCCACAGGACTTAGCAACAACCACATTTCCAATATCGAAAACAATCATTCTATTCCCAGCATTGAAACATTGCTTAAAATATGTGAGGCCCTGGACGTTACGCCGGATTACCTCCTGCTGGGTATTTTCAGACAAGCGAAGGACAGCCTGCTTTCACAAATTAATCAAAAACTCAAGCTGTGTGATGAGAAAAAGCAAGAACTGGTTGATCATTTTATAACCTGGCTAGTTGATGAAAAACTATAGTTTCAGATAGGAATTTCCGGGGACGTTGGCACAGGATCTGGAGATTCGTCAGAGCGAGGCGATTATCAAGAAGAGTTTAAAACAACCCATGATTCTTGGCAGGATTTTTTTAGGAATCATCAGCAGTTTAATAATGAACGCTTAAAAATTCGGCGGTTTTGTGGTCTGACTAATCTAGATTAGTCGTCTCAAAACCGCCGAATTTTTAAATTGGATATGCCAAAAGAAGCGCCGAGGGTAGTGAGTCCGGCCTGGTCTAGGATGTGATTTGTAACAATGGTGACACAGCCTTCTGCTTGGCATAGATTACGGACTAAAGGGTGCCTCCCTGTTGAGCGGGGATGACCAACCGGGCTTGTACCAAGAATCTTACGCGCGTAAGATTCTTGGTACAAGCCCGGGAGACATAGCCTAAGATAAAAGTCATTATTAGGGTTGTTTGGGATGAGGAGATTGCACTTTGTCAATACTCTTGAAATACCTCGGATAAATCTATACGTATCGATCTAGGTATCTCAGATTGAATTAGATCAGTTTCGCAATAGATGTCGGGGCGACCGAATTTTCCTTCTTTGTCCAATTTAAAAACTACGACAGTTTTTTGTTCGGGGTAGATTATCCAATATTGAGTTACCCCCGCTTTTTCATAGAGATAAAACTTATCCTTAATGTCTTTACGTAGAGTTGTTGGGGATGTTACCTCAATAACGAGATCAGGGCCACCAACACATCCATGATTATCCAGCTTATTTCGATCACAGATTATAGCTAGATCAGGTTGTACAACAGTGAAGATATCGTCGCTTTTTATCTCCTGTTCAGGTAATCTTACATCAAAGGGGGCACCAAAAACTTGGCAAGGACTGTCTTTAAGGGCGTTGTAAAATTGAGCTATGAGCGTAGTAACAATTTTCTGGTGTTGTGTCGATGGAGCGGGAGTCATATTATAAGGAATTCCGTTAATGAGCTCCCACTGTTCTTCTTCCGACCAAGTTAGATAGTCTTTATAAGTGAATTTACGGTCAAGATTCTGTTCAGGTTGGCTCATCAAGGATCATCTCCTAGAAAGTTGATTAAAGAGTTCTATTTCTATTCTGTCAAGTACCACATTTTCCCTTAATTAATCATAACATAGAGGTTACCTAGCGGCAAGCGCCAACCAAGCTTGTGAGACCTGGAAATTTGGACATGGCAGTATATACGATTCATATGATTAAAAATTGCCTGTTTTGAGATAATCTAGATTAGTCCATCTCAAAACAGGCAATTTTTAAACTGGAGAGTGTGAAATTCTTCGCTGTACGCCATAGTTTGAACAGAGAATTCTTCCTACTTTAATTATAACATACAAAAAATTGTAAATGTAGACTATTTGTTCTCATTGGCTACTGCTATAATGGGTCAGCGAAGGGATAGCAATCAAAGAAACCTAAAGAAATTAAATGGTTAGGAGAGATATTGAATGAGTTCTTTGGTTCTCGGTTTTCAGGAAATGGATAAAACACAGCTTTTGCTCGTTGGCGGAAAAGGCTTAAATTTAGGGGAATTATCCAAAATTCAAGGCATCCAAGTACCAGAAGGATTTTGTGTTACAACCCTGGGATATCAAAAAGCCATGGAACAAAACGAAAGGTTTCAAGCCTTGTTGGATCAGCTAACCCTGCTAAACGTAGAGGATCGAGATCAAATTGGTGAAATCAGCAGGAAGATTCGAAAAATCATTAGGGAAGTAGAAATTCCTGCCGATGTTGTGCAAGCAGTTGCTCACTACCTCTCTCAGTTTGGCGACGGACATGCTTATGCAGTGCGTTCCAGTGCGACTGCTGAAGATTTACCTCAGGTCTCTTTTGCCGGTCAACACGACACCTATTTAAATATCATCGGCCAAGAAGCAATCCTCAAGCATATCAGCAAATGCTGGGCTTCCCTCTTTACGGATCGTGCGGTAATCTACCGAATGCAAAACAGATTTGACCACAGCCAGGTTTATTTATCCGTTATCATTCAAAGGATGGTTTTCCCCCAGGCTTCAGGAATTTTATTTACCGCTGATCCCCTTACTTCTAACCGAAAGCTGCTATCCATCAATGCCAGTTTTGGACTTGGAGAAGCACTGGTCTCCGGCTTGGTTTCTGCCGATTGTTATCAAGTACAGGAAGAGAATATCGTCGATAAGCTGATAGCAACCAAAAAATTGGCTGTCTATGGACTAAAAGAAGGCGGAACAGAGACCCAACCGATCGATCCTGATCGGCAAACGACTCAAACACTTACCGACCGGCAAATTTTACAGTTGGCACGCCTGGGAAGACAGATCGAAGCTTATTTCGGTAGCCCCCAGGACATCGAATGGTGTTTGGTTGATGATACATTTTACATTGTTCAGAGTCGGCCCATCACTACTTTATACCCCATCCCTGCAGCAGAGACCCAAGAAAATCACGTTTATGTATCTGTCGGACATCAACAAATGATGACTGACCCCTTGAAACCATTGGGAATGTCGATATTCCAGTTAACATCTTTTGGACCCAGGTTTAAAGCCGGTGGAAGGATGTTTGTTGATGTTACACCTATGCTGGCTTCCCCTGACAGCAGAAAAACGTTATTGAAGACCATGGGAGAACACGATCCCCTCATGAAAGACGCACTCATGACCATTGTAGAGCGAGGAGATTTTATAAAACCCTTACCAAATGATCAGAAAGAAGTTCCCAGTAAAAGCAAGAAAGGGATACCGTCTGCAGGGTCTCCGGCCCAAATCGAAAACGATCCTACAATCGTTGCTGATTTGATTAAGAGTAGTCAAACATCCATAGCAGAGCTAAAACAAACCATACAAGGGAAATCGGGAACGGATTTATTGGATTTTATCCTGGCAGATATCCAGGAGTTAAAGAAGATTTTATTTGACCCACAAAGTACGGCAGTATTTATGGCCGCTATGGATGCTTGCGTCTGGATCAATGAAAATATGAACATGTGGTTAGGTGAAAAGAACGCAGCAGACACCCTTTCTCAATCTGTACCCAACAATATTACTTCGGAAATGGGTCTGGCGCTAATGGATGTGGCAGATGTGATTCGTCCTTATCCGGAAGTCACTGCTTATTTACACCAGGTAAACGATGATAACTATTTGGCTGAACTGGTTAAGTTTGATGGTGGGCAAGTTGCCCAAGAGGCTATCACTGCTTTTCTCAATAAATACGGAATGCGCTGTGCCGGAGAAATCGATATTACCAAACCTCGTTGGAGCGAAAAACCAACGACACTTGTCCCCTTGATTCTCAGTAATGTCAAAAACTTTGAGCCTAAGGCCGGCCAGCGGAAATTTGAGCAAGGGCAGCGTGTTGCTTTGCAAAAAGAACAAGAGTTATTAGATCGATTGAAGCAATTGCCGGATGGTGAAGAAAAAGCCAAAGAAACCAAAGGAATGATCGACCTAATGCGCAATTACATCGGCTATCGTGATTATCCAAAATACGGCATGATTAATCGCTACTTTGTTTATAAGCAGGCTTTACTGAAAGAAGCCGAAGGACTCCTCCAAGAGGGCGTTATTCAGGAAAAAGAAGATATCTACTATCTCACCTTTGAAGAACTTCGTGAAGTCGTAAGCACCCATAAACTGGATCGCCAGATCCTAAGGAGTCGAAAAGACGAGTACAAATTCTATGAAAAACTAACTCCCCCTCGGGTTATCACCTCTGATGGTGAAACACTCTCCGGGGAGTACAAACGAGAAAATCTCCCAGCGGAAGCTCTTATAGGTCTGCCTGTTTCTTCCGGAGTTATAGAGGGACGGGCACGGGTCATCTTAAACATGGAAGAAGCTGATCTGGAAGCTGGAGATATCTTAGTCACCTCCTTTACCGACCCCAGCTGGACACCATTGTTTGTATCCATAAAAGGCCTGGTCACCGAAGTTGGCGGACTGATGACCCATGGAGCAGTGATCGCCCGGGAATATGGCTTACCGGCAGTTGTCGGAGTGGAAAATGCCACCAAACTGATCAAAGATGGGCAACGTATTCGCGTCCATGGAACAGAAGGGTATGTAGAAATATTGTAAGTGAAGAGGTCAAAAGAGATGACAAAGGTTAGTTGGAGGGAGAAAATCTATTAATTGTAAAATTAGAGCAGCTTCTTTTTACATTGTTAGTCTTGTTTACACTCTGTTTAAAAACCTATATTATCGTAAATATTAGTTTGTGTTTTACGAAAATGAGGTGTTGCAATGATTAAAATATTGGTGGTTGATGACGATGCATATATTCGCAGGCTGGTAAGTACGATATTGAATGATGCCGGTTTCGATGTTTACGAGGCTGCAGACGGACGCGATGCACTTCTGAAACTCGACGAAAAAAGAATAGATCTTTGCGTTGCTGATATCATGATGCCTAATATGGACGGCTTGGATTTTTGCCGGAATGCCCGCAATTATTATAAGGATATGCCTATCCTTATGTTGACGGCGAAAAGTGAAATAGGCTCAAAAATTGAAAGCTATGGATCGGGTGCGGATGATTACCTGACAAAACCTTTTGATGCGGAAGAATTGTTGCTTCGCATCAGAGCGTTGTTGAAACGCTATAAAATCGCTTCACAGCAAACCATTGCGATAGGCCTTCTTACCGTGGACAGCACCAGCCATACAGTTTCTGTTGGCGGAGAATGCCTAAGTATTCCTTTGCGGGAATTTGAACTTCTTTTTAAGCTTGGCAGCTTCCTCGGAAAAACCTTATCCCGCAATCAGCTGATCGAGGATATATGGGGGTTCGATTTTGACGGCAATGAACGCACTTTGGATGTTCATGTCGGACGGCTGCGCGACCGATTTCCGTCCGAACGATTCGGCTTTCAAATTCTCACCATCCGCAGCTTGGGTTATCGTCTGGAAGTGATTTCTTGAAAAAAAAGAGCTGGCTACGAAATTTGCTCTGGTTGTGTCTTTGTGTGTGCATGCTGGCGGCGTGTTTTGTGGCAAGCTATATGCTGATGCTGCTGATTTACCGGTTCATAGGAAGACCGCCCGAACCGTGGGACGATATGCTCTACGGTACAATCAATTTAGTTCTGATTGTCGGGAGTATTTTTGTAGGGGCTATGATAAATAACCACAATCGGTCCCGCCTGCTGCGGAGAACCCTTCAAGCTTTGGAAAGAATAGCGCAGGGTAATTTTGATGTGTTTATTGAACATGATGAGCATGGGCGTTTCAATGAGCTTACCAACAGCATCAATAAGATGGCCAAAGAACTTGGCTCGATGGAGCAGTTGCGGCAGGATTTTATCTCCAACATATCGCATGAGTTTCAATCGCCGCTGACATCCATCAGCGGCTATGCCGCACTGCTGCGAAAGGACGGCGCGACGCTTAAGCAGCAGGAATATACCACGATCATCGAAGAGGAAAGCAAGAGATTATCCAAACTATCGGATAATCTTTTGCGGCTGTCGGCATTGGAAGGGTCGGGCAGCTCTATCACGAAAGCCTCGTTCCGGCTGGACAGACAACTTGAAAATGTTGTATTACTCTTAGAACCGCAATGGAAAGCAAAAAACATTATTCCCGAAACAACCTTGCCTAAAATAACCGTCTGTGGAAACGAGGATCTGTTAAAGCAGGTTTGGATCAACCTTTTGGTGAATGCTATAAAATTTACACCTGAAAATGGAGAGATTAACGTCAGCTTAAAACAGGACGGTGAAACCGCGGTTTGTATCATTTCCGATAACGGTATCGGTATAGCGCCATCTGAGCAAATGCGTATTTTTGAGCGATTTTATAAAGTAGATAAATCCCGTGAACGATCATTGGGTGGAAATGGACTGGGACTTGCCCTGGTGAAAAAGATTATAAATTTACACCAGGGCAAGGTCACTGTGGAAAGCGCGTTAGGAAAGGGAACGACATTTAAGGTTAGATTACCAATCATACAGTAACTATAATATCAGAACGAAACCGTGACGAAAGCATTCCTTGCCGAATAGACACGCCCCTGCATCCCAATAGGGATTTTTGTACGAAAAAGTACATCCATATTGGCACTCATAACAGGAATGAATACCCATCCGAGGATTGCACCCAAACACCACACCGGTGTACTCCTGCCGAAAGCCAAGATAAAATTCTCGGTACTCGTGGAAAAAGCAAGCAATTACAAATGACTGGAACTCGGTTTTTAGGCGGCGGCAGGATAGTGATCAGAATGCTTCAAGCATTATTAAATATTATGTGGAAATCCCTCAATAACCTTGCAGGATTTATTTGGATTTTCGTTGAATTGTTGGAGATATAAAGTTTTAGAAAAATGTAGCCTTTTCGTTTTCTAATACGCAAATATGTAGATTAGAGGTGGCATTAATGTCATTAAAATTGATTCGAGAATATGAAATGGAGTTGTCAACACCGGGATGTCATCCTGGGGCGGACTGGTATCGTGTCTTCATTGCCATGGTAAATGACATTAGCGAAGTCTTCCCGTATCTAAATGCCGACCTGAAGGGATTTGTCGATTATAATAACCGGAGCAAGATCTTGCTTTGGTCGCCTGGCGGAAAAGAAAAGACAGAAAAGATATATGCATTCAGGCCCCATGAAATTGGAATTACTCCTATCTCGGATAGGGAGGAGGCAAAAGAGTATACTAGCAAAATTATCGACATCGTCAACGATGTTTGGAATCGAAGAAACGAGATACAGCCGAAATTTGAGGGCATTAGGCCTCTGCCTACTGCGATTGATATCTATAAACTCTTGCCAAGGACAAACTGCAAAGAATGTGGTTTTCTAACCTGCATGGCCTTTGCTGTTGCTTTAAGAAATGATTTTAAAATATCATCTTGTCCGTATATGCTAGAGGATGATTTTTGGAAACTGGTAGCGCAAGAGTAATAATGGACACTTCCAAATTAATCCCCATCCGGCAGAGAAGTAGCTCCATAATTCTCCATAATGTTAAGAAAAAGAGTATTTATGTTTCCTTGTCAATAAAAAAGGGGGCTGTATCATACGCTAATGTTTCAGCGTTTTGATACAGCCCCCTTTAGGCTACTTTTTGATACACCCCATATCCACTGCCTCTGTGCTTGGTAGTATGGTCTCTAATAGGTGTACAATCTACTGTAATGACCGCTCTAGTGTTTCAAAAGTATTTTGGAAATTGTTTAATCCGTTTACGCTCCGTTTAAATTTCTATTCTATGCTAAGTTCAGCAATGCGTCGATCTTCGAGGGGAGTGAGTTATCGGTGATCAAACTAGTGTTGAATTTATACAGGGAGGAGTCAAACAATGCTAACCAAGAAAAAAGTGATTATTACTATTGCCGTTTTGGTTGTTCTGATGACTGGGGTTATGTTGTTAGGCAATCAGGAGGAAGCATCTCCGGCAGAAATAGAGAAAGTAAATAATAAGGTTTATGTCAAAGTTCAGCAGGTGAATTTTATCGAAAAAGCAGCAGGTCTTGAATTCAAGGCTTCCTTGGAAGCGTCGGAGGAAGGTATCGTAAGTAGTAAAGTCGGAGGAAAGGTTGTTCAAATTCTGTTTGAAGAAGGTAAGTACATACATCAGGGAGAGCCTCTAGTTAAACTTGATGACAAGGAGGCCAGAAATAATCTTAGAGCGGCAGAAAGTCAACTGTCTGCCGCTCAAGCAAGTTTGACAAGTGCTGAAGTGAATTTGGATTCGGAACAGCGTAATTTTGATAGGCTGAAAGTACTATTTGATCATAATGGAATTGCTAAGGTTGAGCTTGAAAACGCAGAAATAGCTTTAAAGGTGGCTAAAGCAAACCTCGAGGCCCAAAAAGCTAATGTCCTTACAGCTCAGGTCAATGTGGAAAGCCTTGCGGATTCTTTCGCCTATACCACTATTAGTGCACCAATAAGCGGAATGATGGATGAAAAAAGTGTGAGTCTGGGTCAGAATGTCGATTCGGGAACCATACTTGGGAAAGTTAAAAACATTTCCCCTATAAATGTTGTCATAGAAGTAAAGCAGACAAACCTAGACGATATCAAAGTTGGGCAAAAGGCCAAAGTAAAGATCGGAGAGAGCAACCCATTGGTGTATGATGGAACACTGAAAAGTATTAATGTGTCCGCCGACCCTTCCTCACGGGTTTTCAAAGGCAAGATTCAGTTGGATAACCCAGATCAGACACTAAAGCCCGGAAGTTTTGCCAAGGCAGAACTATTTAATGACCAAAAGGTTGAAATAGCTACAGTTCCCATAGCGGCTTTAGCAGGAAATGAAGGCAGCTGCTACGTTTACGTAAACGACAATGGGATTGCCCGTAAACGCAGTGTAACCATTGGTGAAACCGATGAAAATGTGGTCATCATCAAATCCGGTGTGCAAAAAGGCGAGAGTGTAATTTGTACCAATGTGAACACATTGCAGGATGGAGACACAATAGCGGTAGTTGGGGAATAGGGGGATAAGGATGATTTTAGCTGATGTCAGTATAAAGCGACCTGTTTTTATTACGGTTATTTTTGTAGTCCTGCTTGTAGTCGGTACTCTCTCCTACAGGGGACTGTCGGTAAATGACATGCCTCAGACTAATATACCTTACGTTACAGTAACTGTTGAGCAAAGGGGAGCATCGCCGGAGCAGCTCGAAACTAAGGTGACGAAGATTGTAGAGGAAGCTGCAGGACAGATTTCAGGAGTAAAGTATATAAGCTCAACCATCTCTGAGGGGGTTTCCAATACAGTCCTGGAGTTTTCTATGGATAAATCCGCCGATGTGGCGGTTCAAGAGGTGCGGGATAAAGTTGGATCCATACGAGGGCAGCTGCCTCAAGAGGTTGAGGAGCCGGTTATTGCAAAATTTGATATGACTGCCGAAGCTATTTTTTCTCTGGCAGTATCTGGGACAGCAGAAACTAAAGAGTTGTCTCAATTGGTCAATGATGTTGTAAAAAGGGGTCTCTATACGATTAAAGGAGTTGGTGCAGTAAACATCCAGGGTAATACAGAACGTGAAATTCATATTCTGCTGGATAAGGAAAAGCTCGCTGCTTTTGGCTTAACTACGTCAGAAGCAGTCAATAGCCTGGAAAGTGATAACCTTGAGATGCAGGGCGGTAAGGTGACCGATGCAAACTCAGAAATTTCGCTTAGTACAACCAGTAATATCAATAAAGTTGAGGATTTTAATAATGTTCTTATTGCCAAACGTGCAGGATCTGAGATTAGGCTGCATGATGTAGGAGAAGTGACAGATGGAATTAAAGATATGGAATCCCTCTGCTTTTATCAAGGAAAGCCGGCAATAGGTATTGATGTCATCAAACAATCAGGTGCCAATACAGTGGAAGTATCAGAAAAAGTCAAGGAAGAACTGACGCGGATTGAAGGACTGCTGCCTGAAGGGGTAAAGGTTGACATTGTTCGTGATAATTCCCAGGCAGTAAAGGATACGGTAAATAATGTGAATAAAACTGTCCTGGAGGGATGTATCCTTGCAGTTGCAATTATCTTTCTCTTCTTGAATAAATGGCAAAGCACCTTGACCAGTGCAATTTCTCTTCCTATCTCCATCATTACCACGTTTATTGCCATGAAGTTGATGAATTTTTCCATCAACACCATGTCAATGATGGCGATATCACTGACCGTAGGACTTCTGATCGATGACGCAATTGTTGTCATAGAAAATATAGAGCGCCATCTGGGTATGGGTAAATCTCCATTTCAAGCAGCCCAAGATGCTACTTCTGAAATTGGTCTTGCTGTCCTGGCCACGTCCCTGTCCGTCGTAGCTGTGTTTCTTCCGGTTGCCCTGGTTAGCGGATTTATCGGGAAATTATTTATTGAGTTTGGACTGACAGTTGTTTTTAGTATGTTGGTTTCGTTGTTCGTTTCCTTTACTCTGGTACCCATGATGTCAGCTAAACTGCTCAAGGCAGAGGATGAAAAGGGGAAAACCTTTTTTGGTACTACCAGAAAGTATAAAACTTCGTTATTATACATTCTAAGCATAAGGGCAACTAAGGCTGCCGCCGCGCCTGCGGCTGCAAGAAGGACTAATACGTGCGAAGACAGTATCTTCGGGTGCCAGCCAAGTTTTCTTTATAAGTTTTTAGGTTGGTTTAACCAAAGGTTTGATAAACTTGCCGGAAATTATTCACAATTACTTAAGGTAGTCCTCCGCCACAGGCTGAAAACACTGATCTTGGTTTTTGCAATGTTTGCCGGTAGTATCGCTTTAGTTCCTGGGCTGGGCTTCAGCTTTCTTCCGGCCACTGACTTGGGGGAGCTTACCATCAATGTGGGACTGGACTCAGGTTTATCACTTGAGGCGGCAGGACAAAAAGCTAAGGACCTGGAAAGTATTGCTTTTAAATATCCTGAAGTACGGAGTATGTATACTACAGTAGGAAAGGATCAAGTATCAATTTTCGTAAAGCTGTCTGATAAAAAGGAACGAAACGACAGTACCAGAGACATCGCTGAGAAAATGAGAAATGACTATAAGAAAGTTCCAGGGATAGAGTTTGCCATTTATACAGCTTCAATGGGGTCGGGCACCGCCAAGGATGTCACATTTAAGATCAGGGGGAATGATTACGAGCAGATGCAAAATGTTGCCCTTGCAGCTAAAGGGATGTTGAGGGAAGATCCCAGTGCTCGGGATGTAAGCATTAGTTATAAGGCAGGAAAGCCTAAGCTAAAGCTGGATGTGGATCGTGATCTGGCTGCAGATCTTGGAGTCAATCCGGCTGCAGTAGGAGAAACCTTAAATACGCTGTATGACGGTGTCGTCGTGAGCAAGTTTAATGGAGCAAAAGACCGCTATGATGTAAGGGTTTCCCTGAAAGATGATCAGCGCGAGGACTTAGGCAGCTTGAGCGGGATCTATGTGTCAAGTTCAGATGGTCGTATGGTCGCCCTGGACCAGGTGACCCGAAAGGTTTTTGCTGCCACCTCTTCAACCCTTCAAAGGTACGATAGGGCAGGACAAATTGAACTCTCAGCAAATGTTACAGGGATTTCCCTTGATGCTTTTTCAGCTTCAAATTTAAAAAAGTTCAATGATGAAATACAGATGCCCAAGGGTATTTCTCTTGTGCTGGCTGATGATCCAATGGCAACTGGCTTTAATGAGCTGGTGATAGCCTTGGGAATGGGCATTCTATTTATATTCCTGGTTATGGCAGCACAGTTTGAAAGTTATATTGACCCGGTAGCGATTATGTTTGCTCTTCCTTTGGCTATTATCGGAGCAATACTTGGACTATTTATTGCCGGCAGTCAGCTAAGCGTCATGTCTTTGATCGGGGTCATTTTGTTGATGGGCCTTGTTGCGAAGAATGCCATTCTGCTTGTTGACTATGCCAGACAGAGGAGAAGCGAAGGAGCAGAGATAAATAAAGCCTTGGTGGATGCCGGACTGGTAAGGCTGCGTCCCATCGTGATGACATCTTTGGCTATGATTTTCGGCATGCTGCCTTCAGCATTTACGAAAGCAACCGGCTCGGAGATGTATGCGCCAATGGCTCATGCAGTTATCGGGGGATTAATTACTTCAACGATTCTTACGTTGTTTGTAGTACCGGTTATTTACACATTGTTGGATGACTTCAAAAAAATGTTTAAAAAGGGATACTCTGTAATGACTGTAAAAGGATAAGTTTAGTAAGTCTTGTAAGGTTGTAAACAAAAAAGATATTTAGGCAATTATTCGGAACGTCTATAGTTACATGCATTAGTGGGCTTGACAAGTATCCGCATGAGGGGAGAGGGAAGTCAGATGAAAGGGATGAAGAAAACCCTGGGGGTACTGGCTTGCATCTGCTGCACCAGTCTGCTGTGGCTGACGGCCTGCGGGGGAAAGACCGGCACAAACGGTCTGCAGACGGGAGAAAGCCCGGCCGGCATATCGGCAGGAATGAATGCCGATGCGGGAAGCGGACAAGGGGACAAGGGGACAAGGGGACAAAGCGAAGGCTGCAGAGGAAGGCTATATTTTTAAGGACAGCGATTCAACCCGGCTGAAAGAGGAAAATGTCCGTAACCTGGATTACCGCCTGCTATATCTTGCCAGAAATGAAATTTTCGCCAGACAGGGCTATATCTTTAAGGATGAGGGATTGCAAAAGTATTTCGGAGCTAAAAGCTGGTATGCGAAAAATGCAGCTTTCAATAATGAAATCTCGGACATTGAAAAAGACAATGTGGACTTGATTGAAAGATATGAAACAGCACGGAAGGAACCGGCGAAAAGCCAGGGACTGCCCCTAGGGAAATATGCCCGCTTTGACCTGGATGGGGATGGGAAGCCGGAAGAAATCCAGTACAGCCTGTCGGAAGGAAGGGATTTCACCCTGACCATTAACGGTGCCGCCGTCCATGGAGTCGGTACGAATGTGGAAGAGGGTTTTTCCATTGTCGACCTGGACATTATGGACGGCGTAAAGGAAATTGCGGTCCAGGAGTATGGCCCCAGTGAAGATAATAGAACTACCTTTTATGCCTATGGGGGCGGGAAAATCATCGAGATGGGCCAGGTTCAGGGCCTGTGCGGAACTTACAGCCGCTTGCCCGGAGACGGGAAAGTAATGGCCCAGACGCGTTTTCAGATACTTCAAACATGGTTTTATGACGATGAATACCGCATCAATGAGCAGCATGTGCTTGAACATGTGGCAAAACCGCTTTATCTGTCAACCTTCAAGGAACAATACGTAACAGTCAAAAAAGCGCTGACCCTCTACACGGCTCCGGGCAGTCAAGAGGTGGCGGTTCGTGTGGTACCCGGAGATAAATTGCTGCTGGTGGGCAGTGATGACAAGGAATGGTGTTATGCAACTACCGCGAAGGTTGTAAAAGGATGGTTTTCTGTCGAAGGATTCCAACAGGTACGGGAACTGGGTATTCCGGCCGGTGAGGTTTTCGACGGGCTATACTTTGCAGACTAAGGCCATACTCGAGCTAAAATATTAAAAAGTCTTCGGTTCGTGATAAAACACAGCTTTAAATCATTGAAAAACGGTGGATCGCTAATCCACCGTTTTTTGTATTCTCAAGGCACGTTGAGTGTGCAATAATGATGACATATTGTGGTTCTAAGGGCAGAAGCTATAAAAATTTTTTAGGGCTGCTCGAAGCCGGCAAATCAAGCTTATTTTCCGATAATCGCCCTATAAACGGCCGGCTTTTCATCAGAGCTGCCTCATATTGCTGATAAAAGACCGGCCGTTTTTCTGCTCTTTTTTCAGAAGATAGTGTAACGAATTCTCCCTTTTATGGATATATGTTTGGAGGAGGTGAACGGATGCCGGATATGGAGAGGCTGTATCAGGAATATGCGCGGCAAGTCTATAAATACATATTCAGTCTTTGCCATCACGAACAAACCGCCGAAGAACTGGTGCAGGAGACCTTTTACCGCGCCTTTAAGTCACTGAACCGCTATGACGGGACCTGTAAAATCTATGTCTGGCTTTGTCAGATCGCCAAACATCTCTGGTACCAGACCCTTGCCGAGGGCAGAAAGGCTCAGGTCACGGAGCTTTCCCCGGAGATTCCGGCCCCAGGGCATTCGCCGGAGGAACAGCTGATCCTGCGGGACGGGAAGATGACCTTATTCAAAGAATTGCACCTGCTGCCGGAGCCGATGCGGGAAGTCATGTATCTCAGGCTGACGGGGGAATTCAGCTTCCGTGAGATCGGGGAGATTTTGGGCAAAGATGAAACCTGGGCCCGGGTCACTTTTTACAGGGGGAAACAAAAAATCATGAAAGGGAGAAAGTTATGAAATGCGATATTATCCGGGACTTGCTGCCCGCCTATATTGAAGGCCTGACCAGCGCAGCCAGTAACGAAGAAATCGAAAAACACCTGGCTAGCTGCGGGGAATGCCGGATCTTTCACAGCGAGATGGCGGGTGAGATCAGGGAAGAGGTTCCCGTTGCCGGAGATAAGGAGGTTGACTGCCTGAAAAAAGTGCGGATCAGTTATATCCGCCGGGCCGCCGTCGCGGTGGGGAGCGTGGTGGTATGCCTGCTCCTTCTCATTAGTCTGTTTGCCGTGAGCTTTTCCGTTTCTTCCCAGGACATGGACATGACCTATGAGGTCAAGGACAATCACCTGGAAATTCATTTTCAGCTGAAAAACGGGCATGACCTGATCGGCTCCTGCAAACCGGAGATAATCTATGGTGAAAATCATAAGGTTATCGGTCTGGGACAGCGTTACCGGCCTGTATGGGTATTCAATAATCCCTTTGACGACGTCGGTTCCACTTTTACTTTGGGGAGCGAGCTGCCGGGGCCGGACTCCCAGGACGGATTTATTACCAATACCGTCACGATTGAATTTGCCGATAAAACCCTTCAATTTATCAACGGCAGGCTGGTGGAATAACAGGGTGAAGAATGGGGGTGAGTATTATAATTACAAGCGAATTAATAAAACGAAGTATGGATTATATCATGCAACATATTGACGAAGAAATCTCCATAGAAGATGTCGCCAATTACTGTAATTATTCTAAATTTTACTTTAGCAGAGTTTTTAGAGCTGAAACAAGGAGAAAGTATTTATGCTTTTATCAAACGGTTAAAAATGGAACGGAGTGCTTTGAGATTAAAGCTTGAAAAAGATAAAACCATTACCGATATTGGTGTTTCGTATGGTTATAGTTCATCAAATTATAGTTCGGCGTTTAAGAAACACCACAGTATTTCTCCTGCGGAATTTCGAAAAGCAATGGATACAACCATTGCTCCCCATCCATTTTACGCGGACAAACTTGCCAGGTTTAAATCATATATTGAGTATGATCAACAGATTATCATAAAGGAACTGGATGACTTTTTAGTCATTCATGAAAGACATATGGGGAACTATAATGAGCTGGGCAAAAATTGGCTTGAATTCACGGAAAAGTATCATGATTTTATTAAGGATGATACGCTTTTGATCGAAAGATTTTATGATGATCCAGCCATTACAAATGTAAAGCAGTGTTTATATGAGCTTTGTATGACGGTTGATCAAAATTGCCCATTAGATAACGTCATAATCATTCCAGGGGGGAAATTCGCTATATCCAGCTTTGAGGGATTGATACAAGATATTTTTGCTGCTTTTCAAGGAGTATTTACTGTCTGGTTACCCGAGAGTGGTTATGTAATGAGAGAAAGCTATGGTCTGGATATTTATCGGAATATAAACAGAGAAAGCATGCGGGTTGTAATGGATTTAGGCATACCAATTAAATAGGGCAAGAATTCAGAAGTAATAAAACAGACCTCTTATTATAATGAGACCGCAGCAGCATTAGTTTGTTTATACGGAGGGAGGTAACAACAGTTACCGAATAACTATATAAATATCAATATTACTATACAATGCTATTGTACATTATCACAGTAAAACTGTTATAATGTGGTAGAGGTGAATGAGAGTGACTAGTAATTTGATAGATATAAGTGAAGCAGCACATCGCTTAGGGGTGACCATTGCAACTCTTCGAAGATGGGATAAATCGGGAAAACTGAAGCCAGTGAGAACCTTCGGAAATCATCGTCGGTACAGACTCGATGAAATAGAGGCTATTGTTAACTCTGTGGAAACTGTACAATCTGTACAGAGAAACGCGTTTATTTATTGCCGAGTTTCAACTAAAAAACAACAAGAAAGTGGCAATCTTCAACGACAAAGGGAACGATTGATCCAGTATTGCCAAGATAAGCGGTACACAGTTGTTGCTCTTTATGAAGAGGTAGCCAGTGGGCTCAACGATCATCGTCGAGAGTTAACTAAAATGCTTAGGAATTTAGGTGAAGTTGATGTAATTGTGGTTGAGTCTGAGGATCGGCTGGCACGGTTTGGCTACTCTTATCTTAAGGAATTTGCAGCGTCTTTCAACGTCGCGATTGAAGCAATTGAAAACGTCGGAAAGCTGCAACCCAATGAAGAAATGGTCAACGACTTGGTCAGTATCGTTACTTGTTTTAGCGCAAGGCTGTATGGTGCAAGAGGGGGCAGAAAGATTAAGCAGACGCTTGTGCAAACCATAGAAGTCTTAGAACAGGAACGAGGTGAGTCTGATGAAAACAACCATGAAAGCGATTCTGGTAAATCTATCGGATGAACAAAAAGCAATCTTAAATAACCTGATGCTCGTCTTTTGTACGGCCATTCGCTACTCGTTTAAGAGACTACTCGAAGGGCAATTTATCGGAGACCTGGAAAAGGTTGTGGCGCATAAGTACAACTTGAATATCCGGCAAGCGAAAGACGCTGCGGAATCGGCAAGGCAGACGATTGCTTCACAGCATGAACTCGTTAAGCTCTATCACGGAAATTATAGTAAGAAGGTTGAGGCGCTTGTTAAGAAGCTTAAGAGCCCTAGGTTATCTGAACGCAAGGTAAAATCATTAAGCGCAAAACTGGAGAAACGTCAGCGTAGGCTAGAGTATTGGACAGCGTTTTTGACGAGTAAGACCTTCCCGCCAGTTACCTTTGGCACGAAGGAAATGTTTCTAAGACGGTGTAAAGGATTAATTACGAAACAGGAATGGAACGATTGCCGGAATAACCGAATTTATAGTCGTGGCGATAAGTCAAAGGGCGGTAATCCAAATCTAAGAGTCGTCTTTAAGGATGGAGTAAGTTTCTTAGAAATCTCGACGCTTGAGAAAACGGTGAAGAATAGAGCAGTTAAGGTCTTAATGCCGATTTACTTGCCAGAAAAACTCTCCAAAAAGACAGGAAAAGTCAATGGTATTCCCTACCGGAAGATGTTTATGGATTCACTAGAACGAGGTGAGGCCTACCAAGTGGAGTTAATCAAACGAGACAATGAGTATTACGCGCATATTACGTTTGAAGAGCTTGAAGCGAAGGTTATTTACACGGGGCACGTCAACATGATCGGTATAGATACAAATCCGGATGGGTTTGCGTTAACCAGAATCGATACTTTCGGTAACTACAGAGGTCACACCTATTTGAAGCAACATGAATTAACCTTTTGTCGGAGCAATCGACGCACGAATTTATGTGGTGAGCTTGTGGCTCAGGCAGTAGACTATGCCTTGGTCAAACAATGTGGAGTTGCTGCGGAGGATTTGAAGTTTAAGGACGACCGCGATGTGTCAAGCAAGTTAGCTAGAGTGAGTAGCCCGTTTGTATACAGGGCGCTACTGATGATGTTGGAACGTAGTTGTCTACGTAACGGGGTTGAATTCGTCAAGGTAAAGCCCCAATATACCAGCAAAATCGGACTATATAAATATTGTCACCAATATGGACTGGATGTTCATAACGGCGCGGCTTTAGTCATTGCGAGAAGAAGTTATGGGTTCAAAGAAGCTGTACCGAAATTGCTTGAAGGGACATTAGTGCCTAAGAAAAAACTGATCGCCTTTAAGAAAATGAACGAGTGGAGTAAATGGAGCGAGATTACTCGTCAAATTACCAAATTATTTAAGAAACGAAAGGAAGTGAATACTCCTGGTTTATGGTTAGTTCGTAGGAAAGAACTGCTAGGGATCGCTTAACGATTAACTTTAAAATAAGCCACTGCACTTGTACACTTAGTTGAAAGGCTTGTGCGGAGATGTTTTAGGGGCTGACTAACCGTCGCACATCTGTTGTACTTAATTGATGCGCTTAATTAAGGCGATATGGATGTTTAATACGAGAGTATTGACCTAAGTAGCTGAATCCTGTGATGCTACCGCTTTGTTTAGCCGACAAAGTGAAAATGCTGAATTATATAGGTTTATGTAGTAATATTCAGTATTTAGAAACCAGGTTTAAAAATGTTTGATATAAGGAAAATTCAAGAACAGGTAATTTATGCAGCTATCAAAAGTGCCAGTAATGATGAAACAGCGAGAGAAATTATTTTTGAAAAGGATGGACGGGCTGGGACTGAGGATAACCCGACATGGGTTAAATCTACTATGAAAAGACTTGAAAACCATTTTGATAAGTCAGTTATTCATGAGATTAGAAGGAACTGTCAATGCGGATATGGAATGGATGAAAAGTTAGCGTTAGTGAAAGAACTGATGGCTTTGTCATCAAACGCGGAGGAATTCGGGAATTTAGATAAGGCTCAAGCAGCAGGTATATATTGTGAAAATGGAGAGTTATATCTTCAATTTCTCTTTTGCCCATGTCCTATGCTTGCTGAGGTTGATCGATTAGCTACAAATACATGGTGTCAATGCACGACTGGGTATAGTAAAGTCTTATTTGAGAAAGCCTTTGCCTGTGAAGTAGATGTAGATCTGTTAAAGAGTATAAAAATGGGGGATGAAAAGTGCCTTATGAAAATCATTCCTCAAGGGCCTGTGTGGAAATAGATTTTGAAGAGTCAAAAGGTCCTGGCGGCATCATTTTTGATCACTCTTCCCTATAGAAGACCCCACAATCAGCAGCTTAAATGAGAAGATTGAAAATTCGGCGGTTTTGAGGTCTGACTAATCTAGCTTAGTCCAGCTCAAAACCGCCGAATTTCAAATTGGAGGTTGCGTGCAGCATCCGAAGCCATGGGCCGGTTTTTATCGCCCCCCTTCCATGATAGAATAGTATCGTGAAAAGGGAGGGGCTGCTTTATGCATAAGATTCTGATTGTCGAAGACGATGCCGTCATTGCCAAAGCGATTAAAAACCATATCGGGACATGGGGGTGTGAAGGGGAATGCGTGACCGACTTCGAGCAGGTGATGTCTCTGTTTGTCTCTTACAATCCCCAGCTTGTGCTCCTGGACATCGCGCTGCCTTTTTACAATGGCTACCACTGGTGCAGCGAGATCCGCAAGGTGTCCAAGGTACCGATCATCTTTATCTCCTCCGCTTCCGATAATATGAACATCGTCATGGCGATCAATATGGGCGGTGATGATTTTATTGCCAAGCCTTTCGACCTGAGTGTCCTGACGGCCAAGGTGCAGGCCATGCTGCGCCGGACCTATGATTTTGCCGGACAGACCGATTTGTTGGAGCACCGGGGAGCCATCCTCAATACCAGCGATGCTTCCTTAACCTATAACGACATCAAGGTTGAGCTGAGCAAGAACGATTATAAGATCCTGAAAATGCTGCTGGAGAATAAAGGGAAGGCAGTTGGCCGTGAAGCAATCATGGCCCGCCTGTGGGAAACGGACAGTTATATCGACGAAAACACCCTGACGGTTAATATGACCCGGCTGCGCAAAAAATTGGAGGCGGCAGGGCTGGCCGGATTTATTGTGACCAAAAAAGGGATAGGGTATATGGTGACGTGATATGAAAGAGATCAGCCTATGGGCAGCGGGGAAGCAGTACCTCCAGGGGCATAGCCGGGGAATCCTTTTGTACTGCATCTTTGCCGGTGTATTTGCCTTGGTGTTTTATCTGTATCATCTTCCGGTGGAAGCGGTGCTCTATGCTGCTTTGCTCTGTGCCGCCCTGGCCCTCCTGGTCCTGACGGCGGATTTTCATCGCTATTATCAACGCTACAGAGTGCTCCGGGATTTGCAGAAACAGATCATGTTCAGCCTGGAAGGGCTCCCTGAGGCTAAGGGATTATTGGAAGAGGAGTATCAGGAGCTGATCGCCGCCGTATACCGGGATAAGATCAGGCTGGTTTCCCAGGCCGATAATGAGCGGAGCGATCTGGTGGATTATTATACCCTATGGGCCCATCAGATCAAAACCCCTATCGCCGCCATGGGCCTCCTCCTCCAGTCCCTCTCCTCGGCGGAGGATGACCGGAGTACGGCTCAGAGTATGGAGCAGAACAGCGAGCTGGCCATGGAGCTGTTCAAAATTGAACAGTATGTGGAAATGGTGCTCCAATACCTGCGGCTGGAGAGCCCTTCCTCCGATTTTGTGCTGAAACGCTATGCTCTGGACGCCATCGTCCGGCAGGCGGTGCGCAAATATGCCAAGATGTTTATCCGCAAGAAGATCAGCCTGGATTTCTCCCAGCTGAACTGTGACGTGCTGACCGATGAAAAATGGCTGGTGTTTGTAATGGAGCAGATCTTGTCCAACGCTTTGAAGTACACCAACCAGGGGAAGATCTCCATTTATATGGAAAGGGACGGTGCCAAAACCCTGGTGATCGCCGATACAGGGATAGGCATTGCCGGTGAAGACCTGCCCCGTGTCTTTGAAAAAGGCTTTACAGGTTATAACGGCAGAAGGGATAAAAAGTCCACGGGGATCGGTCTCTATCTGTGCAAGCGGATTCTGACCAAGCTGTCCCATACCATTGTGATCGAAGCGGAGCCCGGCAAGGGCACGAAAGTGAAGATAGGCCTGGATACCGTAGAAACAGTGATGGAGTGAATAAAATTATGATTGAAATTATGAGCTGCCTTTCAAAAGGGTAAGCTTAAACTGGAAAATGTAAGCCAAAGTTTTGGCAGGGCATTTTCCAGTTTTGCTATACTAAACCTACTCAGCACTGTTCAGGCCTTGCAGAAACCTGAAGAAATTTGAAAACATATGAATGCCAAGGATGTTGTAAAAATTCTGTTTACAGGGCCCCCCGTTTTAAATACTAATGGAAAGGTAGTATGTGTAATTGCCAATATACGAGACCTCACTGAACTAAATTCCCTAAGACGAAATCTTCCATAAATTTTCTCAACAGATGGATAGCTATCGCTCAAGGCACGTTGGTGTTACTTTATTGCAATTATTGTAACTGAGTCCTGGTGGGGGCAGTGTAATTAATTAAAAAATGAACTAAAATCCACTCCAAATAAAAATGGCCTTGCCTTCAAGGAAATGTAACCTTGAGGCGGGGCCATTTTAAGGAGATTTGTTTACTAAATACATGTCGTATTTTTTTACTATATCCAATCAGCCTACGTGATAGGCATTAATTCCTAGCAAAATATCTGGTTATTATTGTTCAATACTATTTGAAATTGTTTTCGGGTTTTTGCGGTATGATCATGGTTTAACTAAGTTAGAAGACATAATGATACAAACAAGTTAGAATAAAACAATGGAATTAAAGAAGGTATTATTTTATACTTAACTCAAATATTAAGCCCCACGCTTTGCGTGGGAGAACGAACTGGAAGTACTGTGAGGCATGATGTTAAAAAGTATGTCTTCAGATTGTCTAGAAAAACTGAAAGGGCATTAAATGATATGCTTACAAAAGAATTACTAAGTTACATATTGGATATTGGAGAACAAATGCTTGTCAGCGGTGCTGAAGTAAATCGCGTGGAGGACTCCATCAGTCGTATCTGCAAAGCATATGATGCAAAGCGGGTGGATGTATTTACTATCACGTCTAGCATCGTCGTATCTCTTCAATCGAAAAGCGGAAATACGCTCACTCAAACCAGGAGGATCTTAAAATACTCAACGGATTTGGATAAGTTGGACAGACTTAATAATCTTTCCCACTATGTTTGTGCTCACAAACCTGAGGCAGAATATATTAGAAATGAACTAGAAAAGATCGGTATTAGACGAATATATGGTCCGTTTGTCCAATATTTGGTATATGGTATGATTGCTGGAACATTCACGATTTTCTATGGAGGCGACTTGAATGATGCAGCTGTTTCTGCAGCTATCGGCATGATATTGAAATCAGCGATCACTTTTATTCAAAGGTTGGATAAGAACGTTTTTATTGTAAATATACTGTGCTCGTTCGTTGTAGGTATGCTAGGGGTTCTGCTAGTTAGAACCGGGATAGGTCATAGCTTCGATAAAATTGCAATCGGAAATATCATGCTGCTGATACCAGGATTGGCTCTCACGAACTCAATAAGGGATATCATAAGCGGAGATACCATAGCAGGACTACTGCGCCTTTGTGAAGCTATTCTTGTAGCTTTGTCCATCTCATTTGGATTCGGTCTTGTATCAGTTTTTGTTGGAGGTATGTTTAAATGATCCATACATTTCAGATCATTTTGGCTTTTATGGGTTCACTTGGTTTTTCGATTCTGTTCAATATTAAAGGAAGGAAAATATGGTATGCTGCTTTAGGTGGTACGTTAGCATGGGTGATATACTTACTGGGTGGTCTCTGGCTAAGCGGCGAAATGACGCAGTACTTCGTATCGGCTATTATAGTAACCTTTTACTCGGAGATATGCGCCCGCATCGAGAATACGCCAGCTACTACTTTTTTAACAGCAGCTATCATTCCACTAGTTCCCGGTCGGGCCTTATACTACACAATGAGCTATGCGATCAATAGTAGGTTTGTAGAGTTTGCCGATTATGGCTCTTATACGGTAAGTATTGCAGTTGCCATAGCAGCCGGCATTATGGTCGCATCTTCGCTGTCCAGAGTTTTTTTCACATTACTCTCTTATGAATACCGTCATCATTCTATGTAAAAAAGAGGGGACCGCAGCCCTGGATCCTGACCAAGCTGTCTCATACCATTGTGATCGAAGCGGAGCTGGGCAAGGGCACGAAAGTGAATATCGGCCTGGATATGGTGGATACAGTGATGGAGTGAATAAAATCATAAGCTACCTTACAAAAGGGTAAGCTTAAACTGGAAAATGTAAGCCAAAGTTATGGCAGGGCATTTTCCAGTTTTGCTATACTGAACCTACTCAGCAAAGGAGGTTCTTCTTGATGACCATTTTAGAGGTGAATAATCTTAAAAAAGTCTATACCACTCGCTTTGGCGGCAGCCATGTTCAGGCCTTGTCCAATGTGTCCTTCTCCGTGGAGCAGGGTGAATATGCAGCGATCATGGGTGAATCGGGGTCAGGCAAAACGACCCTGCTTAATATTCTGGCCTCCCTCGACAAACCCACCAGCGGTGAGGTTTTGCTCAAGGGGAAAGCGCTCGGCTCCATTAAGGAAAAGGAGATTTCTGCCTTCCGCCGGGAAAATCTCGGCTTTGTGTTTCAGGATTTTAATCTGCTGGATACCTTCTCCTTGCAGGATAACATTTTCCTGCCCCTGGTGCTGTCCGGCAAGTCCTATGAGGAGATGAGCCGGCGCCTGGAGCCCATTGCCCGCAAGCTGGGCATGGTTGATATCCTGGCCAAATATCCTTATGAAGTGTCGGGAGGGCAGAAGCAGCGCTGTGCCGTAGCCCGCGCCTTGATTACCAATCCCCAGCTGATTCTGGCGGACGAACCCACCGGCTCCCTGGACTCCCAGGCCGCTGAGGGCTTGCTCCGCCTGTTTAAAGAAATCAATCAGGAGGGGCAGACCCTGTTGATGGTGACCCACAGCGTGAAAGCGGCCAGCCATGCCCAACGGGTACTGTTTATTAAGGATGGGGAGGTCTTTCACCAGCTTTATAAAGCCGGAATGACGGATGAAGCCATGTACCAGAAAATCTCCGATACTCTGACCACCATGGCCACAGGCGGTGCGCGCCATGAGTAGATTCTTTTATCCCAAGCTGGCCGCCACCAATCTGAAAAAGAATGCCCAAACCTATCTGCCCTACATCCTGACCTGCATCGGTACGGTGATGATGTATTACATCATGGTTTTTCTGTCTGAAAACGAGGGCTTGGGGAAAATGGCCGGCGGATCCCAAGTGCAAATGATCCTTAACCTGGGATGCTATGTGATTGCTATTTTCTCGGCGATTTTTCTCTTCTATACCCATAGCTTTCTGATCAAACGGCGCAAAAAGGAATTTGGCCTTTTTAATATCCTGGGGATGGAGAAGAAGCATATCGCCAGAGTATTAGCCTTCGAAACCCTGTATGTGGCGGGGATCAGCCTGGGGGCAGGCCTGCTGGGCGGGATACTTCTCTCCAAGCTGATCTTCATGGTTCTGCTGAAAATCCTCAACTTTGAGGTGCCCCTGGGCTTTGACGTGTCCGGCCCCGCTCTGGCTGCCGTGCTGTTTCTGTTCGCCGGAATTTTCCTGTTGACGCTGCTCAATACCTTGCGCCAAATCCATCTGGCTAAGCCTGTTGAACTCCTGATGGGCGGTCAGACAGGGGAGAAGGAGCCAAAAACAAAATGGCCTTTGGTGGTGATCGGAACCTTGAGCCTGGGCGGGGGGTATTATATCTCCCTCACCACTCAATCTCCTCTGGACGCCCTGACCCAATTTTTCTTTGCCGTCCTCCTGGTGATGGTCGGCACCTATTGTTTGTTTACCGCCGGCAGCATCGCAGTGCTTAAACTGCTGCGCCGGAACAAGGGGTATTATTATCAGACCCGGCATTTTACCAACCTAGCGGGGATGATGTACCGGATGAAGCAAAACGCCGTGGGGCTGGCCAATATTTGCATCATGGCCACTGCCGTGCTGGTGATGGTGTCCACCACCGTGTCCTTGTACATTGGGATGGAGGACGTGCTGCGCACCCGGTATCCTCAAAATATCATGATTTCCACCCCCGTGCCTGCCCAGCAATCCGTGGAGGGCTTGCAGACGTCGGTTAAGGACGTCTTGGCGAAGCATCGGCTGGAGGGGAAGGATAGGCTGGACTACAGGTATGTGGCCTTTGTTGGCAATCAAGAGGGGGACACGGTGATCACGGATGTCAGCAAAATCTCCAACGCCTCTTCTTCGGTCAGGGAATTCTATCTGATTCCTCTGGAGGATTATAACCGGCTGGCCAATAGAACAGCCAGCTTAGGGGATGATGAGATTCTGATTTATTCCAGCCCCAGCGTGTATGAAGAAGATACCCTGACGGTATTAAACCGGACATTTACAGTCAAGGAAAGACTGGATTCGGTTTTTGAAAAAAGCCTGGATAGGGTATCGATCTCGGGCAGCTATTATATCGTGGTCAAGGATATGGATGTGGTCAAAGCCATGGAGGAGGCCCAGGCCCAAGAAAATGGGGATGATCCATCAGGGTATCGATATTATCTGGGCTTTGATCTGGAAGCCGACGAGGCTGACATCTCGGCTGTTTACCAGGACATCCGCACTGCCGTGGGCAGTGATTATCCCGGCAGCAGGATCGAATCCCCGGTGGCAGCAAAGGAATCCTTTTTCGCCATTTATGGAGGATTGTTCTTCCTGGGCATTTTCCTGGGGGCACTGTTCATCATGGCCACTGTGCTGATCATCTATTACAAGCAGGTCTCCGAGGGGTATGACGATAAAGCCCGCTTTGAAATCATGCAGAAGGTGGGAATGAGCCGTGAAGAGGTAAAAGGCTCGATCCGCAGTCAGGTCCTGATCGTATTTTTCCTGCCCCTGGTTACCGCCGGGATCCATATTGCCTTCGCTTTTCCCATCATTACTAAATTGCTGGCAGTACTGAATCTCACCAATGTGGGTTTGTTCGCCTGGTGCACAGCGGGTACCATCTTGGTTTTTGCCCTGTTTTATGCCCTTGTCTACGCGCTGACGGCCAAAGTGTATTATCGGATTGTCAGCTGGGGGACGTCTGTATAAGCGGCTGCCTGATGGGAAGCCTCAGTTCAGCGACTATGCCTTGGGGATTGCTCCTGGCAGGCCCGGTTGTTGAAAGCAGGGGAGTATCGTTGTGGTTTTTTGTTTCCGGGATCGGTACTACTGCTGTTTACGCTGGTCAACGCCCTGCTCGTCCTTCCGCAAAAGGGGGATAATTAAAGAAGGCTTTTCTGAGTCTGACCCAAATCTGAAATGGAACATTGGCACAGGACCTGTGGATTCTGAGCGGTTTATACAGGGTGTTTGAGATGCAGCCGGCGGATATGTTTCCGTGGATGGTGCGTGTGGAGACCATAATCCTCTTGCAACGTCAAAACGCTTGATATAAGCGGGTTCGCGGGATTTTTGTTGAAATATGTTTTGACGTGAAAGGATGATGCTTTCACGTCTTTTCTTTTGCATTTTAATTGCATCGTCCTATCTTATTAGATGATGAAGGAATGTAGATGAAAACTGTCAGAATTATTCCCGCTATACCTAAAGAGAATATAACGCTTAGGGTTGCCGCCTATTGCCGCGTGAGCACGTATGGACCGGCGCAGCTTCGCAGCCTGGAGCTTCAGATAAAAACTTATATCAGGATGATACGAAGTCATCCTGACTGGATTTTTGCCGGCGTGTTTTTTGACGTGGGTAAAAGCGAACTGCGCGAAGCGGAAGGAGTGGACTGGACAAAGTGCTAAAGAAAGCAGCGAGAGGCAAAATATTACAGCCGGTTTATCCTATAGTAAGGACTAACCGGCTATTACTTGCTCCTGGCATGGGTGTTTTATAACGGGTACAAGTTACTTTTATACGGGCAAACTACAGTATCAACTCACGGATAATCAACACTGCTTCTTTGTTTTAGCAATAAATCATACTCCCAAGGTAAAAAAGTAGTACGATATGAACAGGATAAAATATATAGAAAAAGTATTTTATCTTTATCCCTCTTTTCTTATTATAGGCAAGCATAAAGGGTAAAGCCATAATCATCATCCATTGGTAATTTTGGAAAAACATTGACCCTCCCACAGCCATGGGGCTTATGCCAACGATCGTGTCTAGTATATATTCAATCGGATCAAATAAAAAAGAAAGACCCCAACAATACAGTTTGCTAAGAAAAAGAGGCAGAAAGGATGTTACTGTGACTGCGAAATAAGCAATGCAAAAACATGTATATTCTATAGCTAATGCTACTTTTTTGTCTTTTGCCAGGTATATTAAAATACCTAAACATACAAAAACCAGCCCGCCCTCCAGAAAAAATATGTTTCCAAACATTGCTGAAAAAAAATAAGCGATGGTATAATCCGACAGCCATCTCGTACTTAATAAAAAAATACAAATGGCTATACTGAAAATTTGCCATGTCAAATAGAAACATAAGTATTTCTTGAATTTTTCATCTTTATTCCTATAGGAGTCTATTAAAAATATAATAATACACATAGAAAAAAGAGATCTAAAAAAATTCATATCTATATCAATGCAAACTTGTATTATAGCCATTAACAAACCGGCAACGTAAAGCCTTATAAGATAATTTTTTTTATTGCTTGTATATGTAAAACCCCAGGCAGAACAAAATATAAAAATCGGTGCGGAGAGTCTTCCTATCCAACGAAGATATACTGGCATATCGGGAATATAAACTCCGATATGATCTATTAACATAAAAAGTAATGCTAATATTTTCAACATACCACTTGACATAAAAAACTCCTTCCAAAAAGAACCTATCACAAATGGGAAAAGCCCCAAAAGCCATGATATAGGATTTCGGGGCTTTGAGCAAGCTATAGTATTACCATATAGAACCATCAAATCTAATATTATAGAACCATTAAAGCTAATACTTGAGCCCTTCCCATCAAAAAGAAGATAAAATTGTGTAGTAGATGACGGCACATCAACCCTAAACCCATAACTATGCCCTGGTAAGAAGGTTTTTTGCAACACTTTTTTTAAATTTTAATTTATATATTTTACCCCTTCAGAGATTTTCATCGCCACATCCTGGTCTGCCTGAGACCGAATCATAAATATACGGCTATTCATTTCCATACAATTGTCACCACTGAGTTCTTTTCCACCAGTGTTCCCCTCATGAGCGTTTATATCGACGGTTTTAGTGACTGAAGCATTCTCCGTATCCAGCGCGGGCCTGTTGCCCTCAGTTAACTCTGTGTAAGTAATAAACTCTCCCCGCTCGTTCTTAAATTGGATTTCATTATAAATTTTACTTTTGGATATATTGGTGGCTTTATAGCCGTCCGGTATATAGGTCGGAACATAGTCTTGGGTCCAGTTTACAACTGGATTTCCTCCGTTCAAACCATTCTCGCTCTCTTTTAGTTCAAAAGACGTATATTGCTGCTGGATATCCTTTAAGAAATTGAGTGCCTTTACTCTCAAGGCCTGCACACTCGCGACGGTGGGTGAGGTTCTGCTCAAGGGGAAAGCGCTCAGCACCATTAAGGAAAAGGAGATTTCCGCCTTCCGCCGGGAAAATCTCGGCTTTGTGTTTCAGGATTTTAATCTGCTGGATACCTTCTCCTTGCAGGATAACATTTTCCTGCCCTTAGTGCTGTCCGGCAAGTCCTATGAGGAGATGAGCCGGCGACTGGAGCCCATTGCCCGCAAGCTGGGCATCGGCGATATCCTGGCCAAATATCCTTATGAAGTGTCGGGAGGGCAGAAGCAGCGCTGTGCGGTAGCCCGCACCCTGATTACCAATCCATAGCTGATTCTGGCGGACGAACCTACCGGTTCCCTGGACTCCCAGGCCGCTGAGGGCTTGCTTCGCCTGTTTAAAGAAATCAATCAGGACGGGCAGACCCTGTTGATGGTTACCCATAGCGTGAAAGCGGCCAGCCATGCCAAACGGGTACTGTTTATGATGCATGGCCCATTAGGAGAGCCATTTCGAAAGCAAAAACAGAAACAACATTATTCAATAAAGAGAAAAAGACATACACTCACTTTTTGATTTTGAGTTATATTAATTCTGAAGGTGTGCTTGCTGTTTGATCGAGAAGGCATAAAGCCTTACAATTAAGGAGCGTGATTGATATAAAATCGGAAATACGAAACACGCTTACGCTCGTGTTGCTCGCAGTTCATTTTCGCAATCGGTAGAGCCGACATCGTACTCGCTGCGGTACTAACAGTTTCAGCAATATTGTTTGTCGTCTTGCTATTGCTAAATCACCGATGGGTGCGTATCAAATAGATATTATGTTGTACAAAATACAACAAGCAGGTGCAGGGCAGTTACTACCTGATTAAACCAAAACGCAAAACAAAGGAGAGGAAGCCATGATTACACCTTACCTTACATTCAACGGAAACTGCAAAGACGCGCTGAACTTCTACCGCGCCGTCTTCCATTGCGACGAGCCAAAAGTCCTGCCCTACGGTGACTATATGCCGGAGGGGTCAAAGACGCCGCCTGAGCTTCTGCGTACTTGGGTTATGCACGCCGAGATGGTCATCTGCGGTACGAACGTCTGGTTTGCCGATGAAGCTACGCCGCCCAAGAACGGCGACAACATCAAACTAACCGCCACGGCACCTACGGGCAAGGAAGCGACGGCTATCTTCGATGCGCTTTGCGTGGGTGGCGAGGTGACGCTCCCGCCGACCGAGACCTTCTACAGCGTGTTCCACGCCGCAGTAACAGACAAGTTCGGTGTGAACTGGAATGTCGTTGCTGAAGAAGCGCCGAAGCAAGTGGAGGGATGAAGAGTGAATAACGAACGTGTATACAAAATGAAAATCTCCGGCGTCTACCCTCTGTATATTCAAAAAGTTGAGCGTAAAGGACGCACGAAAGCGGAAGTCGATACCGTCATCCAATGGCTGACAGGCTACGATGAACAGGGATTGCAGTCTAAAATTAATAGAGAAGCGGACTTCGAGACGTTCTTTGCCGAAGCCCCTCAAATCAATCCGAACGCTTCCAAAATCACCGGAGTAATCTGCGGAGTTCGCGTCGAGGAAATCGAAGACTCGCTTATACAGAAGATACGCTGGTTAGACAAGTTGGTGGACGAACTGGCAAAAGGTAAACCGATGGAGAAGGTGTTGAGAAGCAGGCAGCCGCTTTAGAAAAGGAGTCAGGGATTTGGCAAAGAAGATCTTTGTCAATGGAATTGAAACCAATGTACAATCCGGATCTTAATTTCCCGGAATTCGAGGGATTTAAAAATGAGGCTGGATTAAACCGCTTTATGTTGTGCTATGAGGTTACCAACGTTTGATAAGCCTAGAATAATTTCTTTATCTGATGAAACGTCGGATTATCTTTGAAGAAATGTTATAAAGGGGAAACAAAAAATCATGAAGGGGAGAATGGTATGAAGCGCCATGTATTCCATCTTTTGACTGCCTCTGGTTATGATCTTAGAAGGTTTTAATCTCGAAGTTCCAACAATGTTATCCCCTGTTGTAACTATAGTGATCATTGCTTACTTCTTCCTTAAATCCTTGTCCCATGCAAAGAAAAACTCTATTTAACAATTTCAAAAACAGTGCCTTGGTTAAAATCAGTCACTTTCATAGAGCCATAAACCCCTAAATATAATCTGGTCTGATCCAGATTCGTTCCCAAACTAACATAAAAGGCTGATTGAGAGCCAAAATTATAATCCGTTTCAATAACGCTGAAATCACTTAGTTTACAATCTGTTCTTACCCTGGTATAAGCTAAAGCCCCTCTGACGGTCGGCAGAGATTTATCATCCCGGGCCAGGTCGGTAAAGACAACGCTTCCCGTTAAAGCGGGGATTTCATTTCCCATATAGGGCTGAACTCCGGTAAGCGCGGTTCCTCCAAACTTATCGGGGCGGGGATCTTTATGAAAATAACTAATTAGAGGCTGAAGACGCCGCACTGAAGTTTTTATTGCTTCATTATAATAAGCAATGGTTTTTTCGTTTAAGGTTGGATTACCAGAGCAGGCTCTTATTAGCGAAGTAGGAAAAGCACCTTCCCATCCTCGCCAGCCAAAGTTAATAAATCCTTCTTGGTCAGGTTCGGATTTCAGCAAAGAAGCTTGAATTAGCTTTGTAACCGGTATTGGCTTATAATCAACAAAGGAAAAAATCGACTCGACCAGATCCTGTCCGACATTGCCAACATATTTGATACACTGATTATAGAACCATTGAAATGAAATGCCTGATATATTCCGAACCCCTTTAGCAATTACCGTAAGGGTTTCCTGAATAGAGGCAGGAAGTTCATTAAAACGTGTGACTACAGGTGGGTTATTGACAAATGTATTCTTAGCTACGTCAATTTCAATTATTTTACCGGCGATTTCCAGATCATTCTGGCTTAAATTAAATGGATCATACCCTGATCCGCCATCCCCGGTTGTTAAAACAAGTTTTCCGGTTTCAGGTGAAAAGTTTAAACTATTGACACCATTATGATTAAAAAAAGGTCTTCTTAAATTAAGCAATGTTCGCCGTTTGCGGGGCTGACCATTGGCTTGTAAAATCCATTCTTCAACTGTATCAATATGATCATATTGACTTTCTCGATTTACCCACCTTATGTTTAAGCTTCCAGGGACACATGGGTTAAGCTTGAAAGATTCAGGAAGAGCACCCGGACCTTGTGTTCCGGCCACTGAATAGTGAAGATAAAACAGGCCGTTATAATAAAATTCGGGATGAAACGCCAGACCGAGCAATCCCCGTTCATCGTATCCGCGACCGGATGCACCTAGTTTGATGATTTGCGGGCGAATATCTAAAAAAGTCCTTATAACTCCATTGCCAAGGTAAAAGATCTCTCCTGTCTGAGTTGCAACAAATAATCTTTCAATTGAGTCGCCCGGAAGGAGAGCTGTTTTTAAAACAGTGGGTAAATTTATCTTTGTGAGGATGGGCCGTAAACCAACTTTTATCAACTACTTTATACACCTCCTTAGTGTTATTTTTCCTAAGATATGATTGGAGCTATTCTGTTAGTACTCAATTGGAGTCAGGACATTTCACCCCATAACCATATTGAATTGACGATAATAGAGCTGGAATTAGAGGAAGAATCGAATACCCAAACCCAGGGGACGGGGAATTCGATTCTTCACTTTATCATTCAGATGCAATTTGTAACACGATTTCGTATTTGTAGTCTTTAGCCCCAAGAATCTTACGCGCGTAAGATTCTTGGGGCAAGTTATTTTATTTCCTGCTCCAGATCAGAAAACAAATCTGAATCAAAAAAGTCCCGTACACTGATTCCGAATCCGTCGCACAGTTTCTTGATAGTTACAATTCCCGCATTGTATGTTATGCCGTTCACGATATCATTCATAGTTGACTGAGTTACGCCTGAAGCATTGCAAAGTGCATTGACTGGCAGCTTATGTTCTTTGCACAGCATTTTAATACGTTTGACTACTGCTTCCGGGGCAAAAGGAGATTTCAGCATGAGAAAAATAACTCAAGATGAAAGGCTGAGAAGAGAAACGGAAAAGCTGCACAAGCTTGTTGAGGAAGCCATAAAAAATGGAATTCCGATCATACAGGATTAGGCAGTTATGACACAGAACCGCAAAGTTGATGACTTGGTGGTCAGACTGCAAAAGGAGCTGGGGCATCACATGAGAAGGAAATAAGCATTGAGATGAATAGCTTAGCTATTGGAAACAGGCTTTATTCAAGAAGTCGTTTAAGAAGCGACGAAAATTCAGCAGTATCGACGTTAACCTCAAGAATTGTTTCGTCCTTGGGATCATCGGGATACATCTCAAAGGTTAGTTTACCGGGTTCCGATTCAAAGATTTCGAGCACATTTTTATCATCAATGATTTCAATCTTAAGCTTACCGGACATATAAACAACCCCTTTGTGATGATAAACGAAGATTAACGCAACTCAATATTTTCGCGGGTTGACCAACCCATTATGTCATAAACAATTCAGTAACCAATAGCAGCTTCTAGTAGGTTGAAGAGACCAAGGATATTAGCTATGGTTGCTATCCATCCTTTGATAAATCCCATTGCGGCTAAACCGAATAAAACCAAGCTAATAACAACACGTATTCCTCTGTCTAAAGCGCCTAGATTTCTCTGAAAGTTAAGTTCCACAATACGTCCCTCACATTCAATAAAGATAATGTTAATCTTTCCCCCAAAAACTTAAGGGTATTCCTTGAGACAGATAGGCTAAACGGCAGAAAACGCAAATGTCATTCTTTGCTTGGTGTGACGAGTTCTTACCCGTGGGAGCCCTGAACCTGACGCTGTGGTCATTGAGGTCCGAAGGTTGAGCGTAAAAACCACTACAATAGGCACTATGGGTGGTTCCACAGATGGTAGTGATGCAAGATTCGGTCCCCAAGTGCACCTTTACACCTACACTAAAGACAGCTATTCTACAGCAGGTTGATTTGGAAAAAGACCCTTTATAGTGAAGAGGACTGCCGGTAGCTATAACGCTGCCGGCAGTTTCCTTTTCCGTTTGAACAGTTAAGCCTGGGGAGGGTCATAATTGAGGAGTTACTTACCTATCGGATTAAAAGGGCGACTACCCCTCACCGAACCGGAAAGCTGGAGGATGAGGGATGCGCCGTACAGATTGAAGTTTTCTCGCCAACGCATTTCATTTTTGAGTATGAAATAGGCGGATTAGCAAAGTAACCCGCCTCTTCCCGAACCGTACGAGCGACTTTCGAACGCATACGGCTCTCCATATTCCAAATGAGTTATCGTCGTTTTAGCTGATTAAGCTGAAACCTGTCAGCTTCGACATTAGCAAAGCAGTGTGCGCAAAGGGGTATCTGACGCCTGTTGA
>Ga0209639_1000553_pt1 | contig 50883 bp, 54 predicted proteins | sample EPASupsiteHSE605_FD_187268 | JGI IMG/M metagenome (GOLD analysis project Ga0209639, IMG submission 187268) | Bioremediated contaminated groundwater from EPA Superfund site, New Mexico - Sample HSE6-05 (SPAdes) (version 2) | ecosystem: Environmental > Aquatic > Deep subsurface > Groundwater >... | reverse complement strand
TTTGTTTGGTCACTTAACATTTTACCAAACGCGGATGCACTTTTTGCGTCAAGAGTACTATTTAATTTGATTAAGACTTATATTTCACGGGGTTTTGCTGAGGTTTTCTAGGTGCGAAACTTGAGTAAATAATGAATTTAAACAATCATAGAGTTTACAGCCACACCCTGAATATTACGCAGATCAGCGGTAAAGGACTGAACATCCTCGGAATCAGCCTCCATTATTACTGCTATTAATCCGTCATTCTTATCAAGAGCTGGTACTCCAAAGCGCCCTGATATTTTTTTTCCATAGTTGGTTAAAACCTTCTGCACACTTGTCGCATGATCGTCCCGATCGTCTACTCTAATTCCGATTACATTTAATCTCTTCATTTCATTCACCTCCCTATAATATCGGCTTTAGCTTATCCAGAAATTTACAGGCCTATTCATTTCAATTTTATCTATATGAATAAGCAGGCTTCTAGGGGAAACATATTTTTTACTTGTCGAAAAGAAGGGAGGAGATTATAATAATAGATAATTTAATAGATGTGTGCAGGTCGATGAGGTCCTGAAGCTGTGTTAACACAGTTTTTGGGGCTTTGTATTTTTTTTGCACACAAATGATAGATCAGGAATATCCCTGACGAGCAAAGGCGCTCTGTTTTTTTTATGGGCTAATGGCGGTCCGTAATAAAAAGGAGCGTTTGTTTTTTTAGGAATATCCCTGGCGGGCAAAGGCGCTCTGTTTTTTTTATGGGCTAATGGTGGTCTGTAATAAAAAGGAGCGTTTTCTATTTGAAGAAAATGGGATAGGAGGAAATTGTAGTGAATGGAATTAATCCTCAGGATCTTGCATCTGGTATCGATACCGTCTGGGTTTTGCTGTGCGCTGCCCTGGTATTTTTTATGGAAGGCGGCTTTGCTTTTCTGGAGGCCGGTTTTATACGGGCCAAAAACTCTTTGAATATTGTTATGAAAGTTTTTACAGATTGCACGGTAGGCATGCTTAGCTACTGGGCGGTGGGGTTTGGAGTTATGTATGGTGCGAACTGGGCCGGTCTATTCGGTACCACCGGTTTTTTCATTGGTGGAGATTTGAGTCATATTAAACTTCGCATACCTATTTATGCCTACTGGCTTTTCCAGGCAGCCTTTGCCGTAGCAATGGCTTCTATAGTTTCCGGAGCGGTGGCAGAGCGCATGAAGTTTAGTCCCTACATAATATACACAGCACTGGCAGCAGCAATTATTTACCCGGTAGCAGGGCACTGGGTATGGGGGGTAGACGGCTGGTTGGGCAAAATGGGAATGCTTGATTTTGCGGGTTCAGCGGCGGTGCATGCAGTAGGGGGATGGAGTGCACTGGCAGCGGTTCTGGTCTTGGGTCCCAGAATAGGCAAATATAAAAAAGACGGCGGGGTAAACTTCCTTCCGCCCCATAACCTGCACTTAGCTTTTTTAGGAACTTTTATTCTCTGGTTCGGCTGGTTTGGTTTTAACCCCGGCAGTTCACTTTCCGGACTGGACATGAATATTGCCCGTATTGCACTGACCACTAATCTGGCAGCGGCAGCTGGCGGAACGATGGCCATTTTGTTTACTATGTTCAGATACGGCAAGGCCGACCCGAGTATGGCGATGAACGGAGCGCTGGCAGGACTTGCGGCCATAACCGCAGGTACAGCTTTTGTCAGTCCTGTCAGTGCTGTGATTATTGGTGCGGTAGCAGGAGTACTGGTCGTACTGGCGGTATTTTTCTTTGATTCGATTAGAGCAGATGACCCGGTAGGTGCAATAGCTGTACACGGAGTTAATGGCACATGGGGAGTTCTAGCCGTGGGACTGTTTGCAGAGAAAGGCGGTCTCTTTTTTGGAGGAGGGATAAAGCTGCTCTCTATTCAGGCGTTGGGGGTGGCTGCTGTTTCGATCTGGGCATTTGCAGCTACCTACGTTGTATTTACAGTTCTGAAGAAAACGATGGGTATCCGAGTAGCATTTGATGAAGAAATAGAAGGGCTGGATGTGACCGAGCACGGAATCTCTGCTTATTCAGGTATTTCGTCGGCATCAATGGCTGATGTGGACGGACGTTAGAGAAACGTATTTTCTATGTTACTTCTGCAGCATGAATAAAAGGTTTTTGAAAATAGCATTTGCGATGCTTCCTATAGATAAAGGTGGCACAAATTAACCCTCTACCATATAGAGGGTTTTTTGTTTGGGTTGAAAACCTATACTTCACTCTAAAGAAGCAGTTGGTGCCTGAAGCTCTGGCATATATCCTAAAGAAGAACAAGTGAAGTAGTAGTAGGCGTCCTCTGAGATTAATGCTAATTCTTTTCCAGTGAAAAAGCTAAGGAATACAAGTATAATTACAGTATTATCGGTACCGAAATAGTTGAGGGGTTGGGGAAGTAATGAATTATAAAAAAGTGGGGCTTATTATTATAATTCTAATAGGAATATGGGCAGTAAAGGCAGGTGTAGGACAGGTACGTTTCATTCATCCCGTAGCGGCTAAAGTAAAAACCAAATGGGGTTTGGGAAATACGTTTAGCAGCGCACCTATTGTAAAGGTTAACAGCGGCAGTCAAAAATTACTGGCACTAACCTTTGATGATGGGCCGGATGAGCGTTTCACGCCAATGGCATTGGATATTCTGGAAAAATACAATATAAAAGCAACCTTTTTTGTTGTAGGTGAAGTGGCCGAAGCTCATCCTGATTTGGTAAAAAGAGCAGCGGATCAAGGCCATGAAATTGCAAACCACACTTATACCCACCCTGATTTAACTAAAACTGGCCTGGCTCAGACCCAGGAAGAAATTGTCCGCGCAGGAGATGTTATCGAGGGCATCACGGGTAAGAAGCCTCATTTTTTCCGACCCCCCAAGGGCTATTATAAAACCAACACCCTTTTCTTAACTGCCTCCAACGGATATTCGGTAGCTTTGTGGACAATTTGCGTGGAACATAGCAGCTGCGTGACAGTAAACGATTTGGCCCAGCGGGTTATCGATGCCGCAGAACCGGGAATGATAATTCTGGCCCATGATGGCAGACTTGATCGCAGTCGAACTATGCAAGCCCTTCCTATAATCATAGATGCTTATCAAAAAAAGGGATATCGCTTTGTTACAATTGATGAACTGATAGCGAGCGGAGTTCAAGAACAAAAACTACGAAGCGTTTCGCGATTTGATTTTATCACAGGAATACTAACCCAAAATTAAGAATGATTTATAATTTATGCTGGATTTAGCAGAGTATAAAATATCTGATATGATATAGACAAAGGAGCTTTTATAAATATGCAGCTGCATATATTAGCCAGTGGAAGCACTGGAAACGCAGTCTTGATTGAACTTGGAGGGAGAAAACTATTAATTGATGCTGGTATTAGTGCTCGACGTATAGAGCGTGGGCTAAACGAGGTGGGCATTCAGCTTGCTGATTTGGATGGAGTTTTGATAACCCATGAACATTCAGACCACGTGAAGGGTATACAGGTTTTAGTAAAAAGACATCACCTGCCGGTATATGCTCGATCTGCAACCTGGGAAGCTTTACCGGGGAGTGATAAGATTCCCCGAGAATGCCGGCGAGAACTAAAGGATAGCCTGAATTTCGGACCAGTAAAAATTGTTCCCTTTGCTACCTCCCATGATGCGGCGGACCCGGTAGGATTCTGCTTTTATTATCAGAATGTAAAATGGGTGCTGGCTACTGATTTGGGGATAGTTACCCGAACTGTGGCACAAGCCCTGGCGAATGCTGATGTGGCTATTCTGGAATCCAACCATGATGTGGAGATGTTGAGGGCGGGGCCTTATCCCGCCTTTTTAAAACAACGTATAAGGGGAAATGAGGGCCATTTGTCCAACCATGATGCCGGACAGATTCTGGCTCATATTCCTCGGCAACGATTAATGCAGGTATTTCTGGCACATTTAAGCCAACATAATAACCACCCCCGGTTGGCCGAAAACACAGTAAGCCACATCCTACAGAAATATGGGTGCGGGGTCGGGGAGGAAATCGTTCTGCATCGTACATATCCTAATTGTACTACCAGTTTAGTGAAATAATAGGAATGCAATAGAGCAGGAGGTTAGTATGACCCTTGTGAGAACCAGCTCCGAGTTAGTAAGTTATCTATTTCTACTAAATATGGCACTGGCCTTGATCGTAGTGGGATTTGAACGACGAAAACCCACCGCAACCCTGAGCTGGCTTTTAGTAATGCTTTTCCTGCCTGGTTTAGGGTTTGTATTATATCTGTTTCTGGGACAGGATTTGCGCAAGGAGCGGCTATTTTATATCAAAGAGGGTGAAGAGAGAGAACTTTATCCCTTAGTTCAGCAGCAGGACGAATTTTTACATAATAATCAATTAGTATTTAATAATAAACGCATCAACGAATTCAAGAACCTAATTCATCTTCATCTCACAAACCAGGCCTTATTTACCCAGGATAACAGCGTAGAAATATTTGAAAATGGGAAAAGCTTATTCCGGGATATAATGGCTAGTCTGGAACGTGCTGAAAAATATATACATCTTCAATATTACATTATACGCAGTGATTCTCTGGGGCATGCGATTCTGGACTTGCTAGTCCAAAAGGCTCGTGCCGGGGTTGAGATTAAACTGCTATATGACGGCATGGGCTGTATGCATCTGCCCCGTAATTTTTTCCGGCCTTTGATTGAGGCTGGGGGAAAGACGGCCAGCTTTTTCCCTCCGCTTCTACCTTATATTAATTTAAGAATTAACTATCGTAATCACCGCAAAATTTGCCTGATTGATGGAGAGGAAGGTTTTGTAGGCGGGTTTAACATTGGTAATGAGTATCTTGGGATTTCAAAGGAGTATGGCTTTTGGAGGGATACTCATATACGTATTAAAGGCAGTGCCCTGGATGAATTGGAATTAAGATTTTTACTGGATTGGCGTTATGCATCCCACGATAATTTTATTGCTGATGCCAAGTATTTCCCCAATAGAGCTGAACAAGGCCAAACTGGAATTCAAATCGTATCCAGCGGCCCAGATTCTAAATGGAGCTCGATAAAAAATGGGTATTTAAAAATGATTAGCAGCGCGCGGCGCAACATTTATCTGCAGACTCCTTATTTTGTTCCTGACGATAGTATCCTGGAGGCTTTGAAGATTGCGGCGTTATCAGGAATAGAGGTTTGCTTGATTATTCCAGGTAAACCGGATCATTTTTTCGTTCACTGGGCTTCTCTTTCTTATGTGGGAGAGCTGCTTGAGGCCGGGGTGCGCTGCTATACTTATAACCGAGGATTTATCCATAGCAAGCTCATAGTGATCGATGGACTGGTTAGTACAGTTGGCACAGCTAATCTTGATATTAGGAGCTTCGACCTTAATTTTGAGGTAAATGCTTTTATTTATGACGAAGAAGTAAGCCAGAAATTTGAAACAGCCTTTATAAACGATTTAAACGACTGCACTGAAATTACTATGGAAAACTACCTGAGCAGATCGGTTTCGGTAAGGGTAAAGGAAGCCTTTTGCCGATTGTTATCACCATTACTATGATTACATAATATCAAGATATATTTACGGTGAAATGAACCCATACAGAAATAGATTACTTAACTGACGCGCAGTTTCTTCGAAGGTCAAGTTGCTGCTAATGACAAATTCAGGATTTAATATAGTCTGAATTGACGACAGTATTGCTGCTGACACGATACGGGGGTCTATTTCGTTCATCAGAGTACCTTTACAATTAGTGGTTATTACAGACAGGATAGACTGAACCTGTTTTAACCTAAAGCCCTCAATTTTATGCCACAAGTATGGGTAATACTGCTTAAGATCATTAAAACTCTGCGGATTGGTTATAAACTGGCCCTGAATAAAAAGAAACTTCTGCAGGCTCGATAGAATTTGCAGGGGCTCTGTCTCATTCTCCAGAAGCCTGGTTACTTCTTCTGCTGCCTCTCCCATAAATGAATCCAGTGTTGCTTCGATAATTGCTTCTTTACCCGTAAAATAGCGATAAACAGTTCTTTTGCTGACTCCGGCGCGGGTTGCCAGCTCATCCATATTAATATTGTGCAACCCTCGCTCTTGGGATAAGCTGCGGCAGGCATTTATAATTTTATCTCTAATATCCATATAAAATATTCCCCACTAAGCTATTTTCTTCTTGAATTTGAGTATACTTATGGTCAGGAAAACAAGGGAAAAGACAAGCAATACAGTAACTTGTCCCATCAGATATTGATAACCAATGCCCTTTAGGATGATACCCCGGATAATATCCAGGTAATAGGTTAACGGTATAACAGCACTGAGATAATAAATTATTTTAGGCATGGCATCTCGGGGAAATAAAAAACCGGACAGCAGGATACTGGGCAGCATTACAAAGAAAGATAACTGGAAGGCCTGCATCTGATTTTTAGCTATGTTGGATATCATAAGTCCCAGCCCCAGCGATGCGGTAATAAAAAAAAGGGTCAAAAGATACAGCTGTAGGAGACTTCCCCGGATCGGCACCCCAAAAACCAGCACCCCCACTAATAGGGCTACTGTTATCTGGACATACCCCATGACTATATAAGGTATGATTTTACCGATCATCATTTCATAAGACTTAATGGGGGTAACCATTAGCTGTTCCAGTGTACCGCGCTCCCTCTCCCGCACAATTGCGACCGCAGTTAGAATCATCATTGTCAGGGTAACGATGATGCCTAAAATGGCAGGGACCATATAATATGCGGTAATCCCGTCCGGGTTATACCAGGGACGAACGCGTACGTCGTAGGGGGCACCACTGATATGCATTTTATTAAAAAGCAGTTCTTGGGACTTGATAAGCCCGATAGAGTTAGCTATGGCGATAGCCTGATTGGCTACCATATTATCGCTGGCATCTACGATAACCTGTAAAGGAGCTGATATACCTTTCCTTACATTATCAGCAAAATCAGGCGGGAAAATAATCCCGACTTTAGCCTGTCCGCTGTCAATCTTTTGGGTTACATCACCATAGCTGCCGGCTGCATAGGTAATGTTAAAATATCCGGACGCTGTGAAGGAACCTAACATATCCCGACTCTCCTGAGAAAGAGATTGATCAAAAACTACGGTAGAGATATGTTTTACCTCAGTTTGAATTGCATAACCGAACAATAGCAGCTGCACCAGTGGAATCATGAATATCAGGGCTAAGGTCATTCGATCCCGACTCATTTGTAATACTTCTTTTTTCATTACCGCCAGTATTCTGCTCATGCTCCCATTACCCCTTTCTCCCTTCTTTTTGCCAGTGTTATGAAGACATCTTCCAGAGTCGGTGATATCGGCCTGGGCTGGACGCCGATAAAATTTTGAAGTGCAGTAAGGTCAGCCTCCTGGTTAAGAAGGACATGAATAAACGCGCCGTACATGCTGCACTCACGAACATAAGGCAGAGTTTCTATTTCTTTAAGGTGTACCATGGGATGGGGTAACTCCAATTCAACCATTTGGCCATGGATAATAGTCTTTTTCAAATTGTCTGGAGTATCCATAGCCAAAAGTCTTCCTTCCGACATAAAGGCAATGCGATCGCAGCGCTCCGCCTCATCCATAAAATGAGTAGTAACGATAACGGTGGTTCCCTGGTTGGAAAGGTTTTGGATGATATTAAAAAATTGCCGCCGACTGGTAGGACTTACTCCGCTGGTGGGCTCATCCAGAAATACCAAAGCAGGACGGGAAATAATAGCACAGCATAACGCCAGGCGCTGTTTCCAACCTACGCTGAGATTGGCTGCCAGAGAGTCTTCCTGTTCACAAATATCGGCCAGTCTCAGCATCTCAGCAATCCTATTTGAGCGTAGATGGTGAGGCAGACTGTAGATACCGGCATAAAATGAAAGGTTATCCTTTACGCTCAAATCTTCATAAAGGCTGAATTTTTGAGACATATAACCAATATTGCTTTTTATCTTTTCTACCTCTCGTAATAGATCATAACCCAAGACTGTCGCTGTACCGGAGCTAGGCTGCAGGATGCCGCACAACATACGAATAGCAGTGGATTTGCCTGCTCCGTTAGCACCTAAAAAGCCACATACTTCTCCAGGGCGAATCTTCAATGTTAATCTGTCTACCGCTGTAAAACTTCCGAACATTCGGGTCAATTCATAGCTCTCTATCGCATAGTCCATCATATTGCCTCCTTTTCAGCGAGGAGAACGAACACGTCTTCCATTGATGGAGGTACTTCCTTAATTGATATCAGGGGAAGGTTATTTTCAATAAAGTAAGTTTCAATCGCTTCTTTAGCGCTTGGAATGTCATCTACCACTACCTGGTACTTATAACCAAAGAAGGAGATGTCTAAAACCTCCGGCAGATGATTAAGAAGATCTGGATTACGTGATATAGTTCTAACTTCCAGAATTCGGTGAGCAAAGGATTTCCTCAGTCCGGCGGGAGAATCGGCGGCTTTAATATGACCCTGATTGATGAAGGCTACCTGATTGCATAGTTCTGCTTCGTCCATATAGGCGGTAGAAACGAGAACGGTCATGCCTGCCTGGTTTAAATTGTATAGTATTTTCCAGAACTCCTTACGCGACTCTGGATCTACTCCATATGTAGGCTCATCCAAAATCAAAAGCTTAGGACGGGTTATTAGTGCACAGGTTAAAGCCAGCTTTTGTTTCATTCCGCCGGACAAATTATCCGCAAAGCGTTGCTTGAAAGCACTCAGGTTGGTTAGGGAGAGTATATCATCAGCACGTTCATCAACTATGCGTTTATCAAGTTTGTACATGGCAGCGAAGAACTGAATATTTTCCATTATAGTCAGATCTCCGTATAAACTGAAGCGCTGGGGCATATAGCCCAGATCTTTTTTGGCCAGTTCCAATTCTTGTGACGAGTATCCTGCCAGCCTTACTTCCCCTCTATCGGGGGTAATCAGACCACATATCATACGTAGGAGAGTGGTTTTGCCGGCACCGTCAGGACCTACCAGACCGAAGATATCACCTTCTGTCACGTGCAGATCAACCCGGTCTACCGCATTAACTTTACCAAAAGATTTGCTTAAGCTGCTTGTAACTATCATTTTAGTTAACTCCGGTCAATAACAACGTCAGCTGGCATTCCTGGTTTTAAAACCGCATTTTCATTATCTACGCTTATTTTTACAGCAAATACTACATTGGTTCTTTCTTGTTTAGTTTGGATCGTTTTAGGGGTAAACTCTCCTTTAGAGGCAATATGGCTGACAGTTCCTACAAACCGAGTTTTATCTCCGCTAACGGTAAAATAAACCTTTTGGCCCAGCTCTACAGCGGGAAGATCATCGGTAGGTATATACACTTTAATCCATAACTTGCTTAAATCGGCTATGGTAGCCAAAGAGACTCCTGCCGGCACATATTCGCCCGGCTCATAGTTTTTGCTTAGTATGGTTCCATCAATTGGACTGTAGATTTTCAAATCTTCCAGCATGGTTTCAGTCGCTTTCAAAATGGCTTTTGCACGTTCAACTTCTGCGGAGGCTGCGCTTACCTGGGAGGGACGAGTACCTGACTGCAACAGACTTAACTTTGCCTGTGCGACTTCTACTTGGTTTTTCTTAAGGTTCATATTTACCCGGGCTTGATCCAGATCCTGCTGGGGCAGTGCGCCCTCATTGTAAAGTTTTTCTGCCCGATTTAAATCCAGGGTTGCTTTATCTAAAGTTGTTTGGGCCATATTGAGGTTGGCAACGGCTTCCTTTATTTCTTGGGCGCGTGCACCAGAGACCAAATCATCAAGTTTTGCTTCTGCCACCAGAACGCCGAGGGCATCTCTTTCCCTCTGAGCTGCCAAATCGCTGCGTGTTAGTTGGGCTAGCGCCTGGTTCTTTTTAACAGGGTCGCCCTCCTGGAAGTCCAGAGTTGCAATTGTTCCTGCAGACTTAACATTTAAATCGACCGTCGTAGCCTCAATAGTACCTGTAGCTTGAATGCTTGAACTTACAGTGGGGAAATATTTAGTATAGGTCCAATAAAAACCTCCTGAAAGCAGAACCAATAGCAAGACAAACGGAGCTAGTTTCTTTTTTTCTATCAAAATAATTCCTCCCCGAATCTGGTACTTGTGTTAAGTAAAACAATATAAAGCCACCAAGACGAAGGTAAACTGGTGACATGGTTTTAGTTTACCTAGTGACATAATAGCACCCCATTGCCTATATGTCTATACGGCTATTCATATACTTTAACTAAACTTTACATTATTATTTCCGATCTAAATAAATAGAAACAAGTCAATACAAACTCTTGGTTTCACAGTAGATTTTTGGCACAATTAAGGCATTAACCTGTATAATTATTAAATGTATGATTTAATATAACCTTGATCTGCATCCAACGAGGAACCCAGGAGCGTGACTTTTGCCTATTGGTGAGGTATGATTACACGGAGATTAAGGAGATTATCCGCGGACGTTAATAATTTACGGTTTGTACCATTTCAAAAACTGCAATAGCATTTAAAATAAAAGATACCGCTGCCATAACAGCATTCAACTTAAGGAGGGCTATAATGGATCCTATTCAGAAACTCAGGGAGAGTTTAAAAGGCTTGCTGATAAGTGCCCTGGAAAAGTCCAGAGCGGATGGTTTATTTACGTTTGATATCCTTCCCGATTTTGTAATTGAAGTGCCTAGAGATGAGGGGCATGGTGACTTTGCCAGTAACGTTGCAATGCTTATGGCCAAACAGGCCCGGATGGCGCCGCGCAAAATTGCTGAAATTATAAGCGAACAGATAGATAAAAACCAGATGCCCGAGCTGGAAAAGATTGAGGTGGCTGGGGCAGGTTTTATTAATTTCTTTCTTAACCAATCCTGGCTCTATCAATTGCCAGAATTAGTACTGGAAATGGGTGATCGATACGGCAGCAGTCCCCGCAAAAACCATAAGGTACAAGTAGAGTTCGTTAGTGCCAACCCTACTGGAAATCTTCACATGGGAAATGCCAGAGGAGGAGCTATAGGGGATACCTTGGCCAATGCACTTTCCTATGCAGGTTATGATGTGGAGAGAGAATTTTACATCAATGATGCTGGAAATCAGATCGAAGTTTTTGCACAGTCCCTGGAAGCAAGATATCTGCAGCTGATGGGAGCCAAAATTGAATTCCCGGACAATGGGTATGCGGGCCAGGATGTGGTTGATACTGTAAAGAATATTATCCGTGACTATAAAGATTCCTTGCTGAGCATGAGTTCTGACGAGCGGCAGAAGCTCGTAGTAAATTATGCGCTTAAAGAGAAAATAGAATATATCAAAAAAACCTTGGGTAACTTTGGAATTAATTATGATGTCTGGTTCAGTGAAAAGTTCTTACATGAATCCGGCCAGGTAAATAATGTGATCGAATGTTTAAGGGAAAAAGGCTATATTTATGAGGAAGAAGGAGCATTGTGGTTCAAATCCACTCTGTTTGGAGATGAAAAAGATGAAGTGGTAGTCCGCGCCAATGGTCTGCCTACCTATTTTGCAGCAGATATAGCCTACCACCGCGATAAATTTCAACGTGGTTTTGATCGCGTAATTAATGTATGGGGGGCTGATCACCACGGCCATGTAGGGCGTATGAAAGGGGCCATACAGGCATTAGGTTATGACGGCAACCGCTTGGACATACTTTTAATGCAGCTAGTCAGGCTATATCGTGAGGGCATTATAGTACGTATGTCCAAACGTACCGGTACCACAGTTTCGCTGGATGAGCTGATCGAGGAAGTTGGAAAGGACGCAGCGCGATTTTTCTTTGTCATGCGGAGTCCAGACAGCCAGATGGATTTTGATCTGGATCTGGCTAAGGAGAAAAATCAGGAGAACCCGGTCTATTACGTGCAGTATGCTCACGCTCGTATTAGGAGCATATTCCGTCAGGCTCAGGCCGCAGGAGTTAAAATTAAGTGCTCCCAGGAGGTGGATTTTTCAGTCTTAGAAACAGAGGAAGAACTGCAGCTTCTAAGGAAAATTGCTGATTTTCCTGAGGAAATAGCTATAACCGCCAGGACTATGTCTCCTCAAAGGATTGCACGATATGTTTTAGAACTGGCTGGTCTTTTCCACAGTTTTTACAACCACCATCGGGTACTGAATGAAAACGAAGCCTTACAGGATGCACGGTTACTGCTTATGGAAACAACCCGGATCACCATTAACAATGCGCTGAATATATTGGGTGTATCTTCACCCGACCAAATGTAGGAGGGATCTTATGCAACAGAGAAAGAAAAGTGAAGCGGATTGGGCGCTGCAAATCCTGTCGCAGCGGCAGGAACCGGTTTTCTACGACGAATTAACCAGGGGAATTGCTGAGAAAATGGGTAAGCAAACAGATGCTGCTACGCTGACTTCTATTTATACCCGAATCAATCTGGACAACCGGCTTATTTATCAGGGAGATGGTTATTGGTATTTTGATGCCAGCAAGATTTATCGGGAGTTTTAGTCGTGAACATAAGTTGGCGTGGGCATGCTTCATTTCTTATTGAGGCTGACGGCAAAAGAATAGTCACCGACCCGTTTAATGCAGAGCTGGGCTATCCAATATCTCCGATTGATGCAGATATTGTAACTGTAAGTCATGAACATTGGGATCATAATGCAGTGGAGACAATAGAAGGCAACCCACAGGTTATCAGGGGTAATGATACGGTGCAGACAGCAGGGATAACCATCAAGGGTATTGCATCCTGGCATGATCAGCATCAGGGCCGGGAACGGGGGACAAATACCATATATAAGATTTCAGTTGAAGGTTTAGACCTGGTGCATCTCGGTGATCTTGGCCAACTCTTATCGGCTCAGCAAGTGCAGGAAATAGGAAATGTTGATATCTTGCTTTTGCCGGTTGGGGGTAAATTTACCATTGGTGCTGAGGATGCATATCTGATCGTAAACCTTTTGCAGCCGAAGACTGTTATTCCTATGCATTTTGGTACGCCGCATCTTTCGTTTGCCCTGGCGCCGGTGGAAGAATTTATATCCCGCTTTGATAAGGTTATTAAGAAATCCTCTCTAGAAGTGCAGCCAGGCAACCTGGGAACTGATATGAGAATCATAGTTCTTGATTATCTTTCTAGTTGACCTCTTCTGTACAAGAAGGGTAAAATTCAATAGGTTGGGAGAATTAGTTGCGGGAAAGAGAGGTCAATTTAAGTGACGAAGTATATATTTATTACTGGTGGCGTGGTTTCTTCTTTAGGTAAGGGAATTACTGCCGCCTCACTGGGAAGGCTCTTAAAAAACAGGGGCCTTAAAGTGGCTTTGCAGAAATTTGATCCTTATATTAATGTTGATCCCGGCACCATGAGTCCCTACCAGCATGGCGAGGTTTATGTCACCGAGGATGGTGCTGAGACTGATCTTGATGTGGGTCATTATGAACGATTTGTAGATGAGAATTTAACGCAATATGCCAACTGCACAACGGGAAGGATATACCAAACTGTTCTTGATAAAGAAAGACGAGGGGATTATCTGGGGCAAACCGTTCAGGTTATTCCTCACATCACTAATGAAATTAAAGAACGAGTTATGTTAATTGAAAACAAGGCTCATCCTGATGTGGTAATTACTGAAATAGGGGGTACAGTCGGAGATATAGAATCCCTGCCCTTCCTGGAAGCTATTCGACAGCTCAAATTTGATTTGGGCAAAGACCGGGTTATGTATATTCATGTCACCCTCATTCCCTACATAAAAGCCGCAGGAGAATTAAAAACTAAACCCAGTCAACATAGTGTCAAAGAATTGCGAAGCATAGGAATACAGCCGGATATTCTGGTGTGCAGAACTGAAAAAGATCTATCCGAAGATATAAGGGCCAAGCTGGCACTTTTTTGTGACGTGGAGAGGCAAGCGGTTATTCAGTTGAAGGATGCCGATTCCATATATGAAGTTCCCTTAATGCTAGCCCAGGAAGGGTTAGATCAAGAAGTCATTAAGCGTCTGGGAATTTCCTGCGGAAAAGCAGATCTAGCCGATTGGGGCGATATGGTCAAGCGCATGCGGCACCTGGACAAGAAAGTAACCGTGGGTCTGGTGGGAAAATATGTTCAGTTACAGGATGCCTACCTCAGTATAGTTGAATCTCTGCACCATGCCGGATTTCAATATAATTGCGAAGTTGATATTAAATGGATATATGCAGAAGATATCGAAAAGGAAGGTCCGGAACAGCTCCTAAAAGGAGTAGATGCCATATTGGTCCCCGGCGGATTTGGAGAGCGGGGCATAGAAGGCAAAATTGCTACTGCCGGGTATGCCCGCCGCAATCAAATACCATTTCTGGGGATATGTTTGGGAATGCAGTGTGCAGTTATCGAGTTTGCCCGCAATGTCTGTGGATTGAGTGGCGCCAACAGTTCCGAATTTGATCAAAATAGTCCCTATCCGGTGGTTCATCTGATGCTGGAACAGGAGAATATAGCCAATAAAGGAGGCACCATGAGACTGGGAGTATATCCATGCGAAATCGTGCCTGATACCATGGTCCGCGAAGCTTATGGGCAGGATGAAATAAAGGAAAGACATAGGCATCGTTATGAGATTAATAATCTATATCGCCGGCAGCTCGAGACAAATGGGCTGAAAATATGCGGACTGTCTCCTGATAAAACCCTGGTGGAAATTATTGAGGTTACAGACCATCCCTGGTTTGTCGGCTGCCAGTTTCATCCGGAATTAAAGTCTCGGCCTAACCGGCCGCACCCTCTTTTCCTGGGATTAATTAAAGCGGCGATTAAATAAAGGCCAAAAGCGAGCGTAGAGCTCGCTTTTTTACGGTGAGGCATACCACGCTTTTTTACAGCGAGGCATACCTCTGTACAATTATGGCAAGACTAGCAAAGAAACCGTTTATACAAGGGAGATTACTTATGTTTACTACCAGAATTATTGATATAAAAGAGAAGGATGATTATGATAGTTTTATATGTTCCCATTCCAAGGGTCATTTTTTACAGACTTGGGAATGGGGAGAAGTAAAGCGTGGTATGGGTTGGCAGCCATTGCCTCTGATATTAGAGGAAAATGGAGAGATAAAAGCCTCCTTGCTTATTTTGAAGAGAAAATTACCGGTGCCAGGATTAAATAGATGTATTTTCTATGCCCCACGCGGTCCGGTGGTAGATATCGAAAGCGAAGAACTCTGTCAGGCTCTTTTTGCTGGGGCTGAGCGGGTAGCCCGCGACCATAAAGCGATATTCTTAAAAATTGATCCTGATGTCCAAGTCACGAATGAAAGATTTAAAGATATTTTAGGACGTTGTAAATTTAATAAGAATGATACCGGATTGGATTTTGAGGGAGTACAGCCCGCATTTGTGTTTCAGTTGGACATTACGCCTACAGCTGAAAAGCTGTTGGAGAAAATGCATACAAAAACCCGGTACAATATAAAACTAGCTCAAAAAAAGGGAGTAACTATAAGAAGAGCTGCTGGAAAAGAGGATTTAAAATCCTTTTATGAAATACTTGAGGAAACTGCAAAGCGGGATCGGTTCTTAATCCGAGGATATGAGTATTTTGAAATGATTTGGGATCAAATGGTTGAGAATGGATTTGCCAAGATATTTTTGGCTGAGTTCCAAGGCCGGCCTGTATCTGCTGCGCTGGCTTTGATTCTGGGAAGTAAGACCTGGTATCTGTATGGGGCTTCCAGCAATGAATATCGCAATGTCATGCCGAATTATTTAATTCAATGGGAAATGATTCGCTGGGCTCAGGAGCAGGGGTGTCAAATATATGATTTCCGGGGGGTATCAGGCGATCTTGACGAGAGTAACCCACTTTACGGCCTATATCGATTTAAGAAAGGCTTTAGTGGGGATCTCATCGAATTCGTTGGGGATTGGGACCGAGTCTACTCGCCGAGCTTATATTTCCTATGGACCAAAGTCTTACCCGTTTACATGAAAAGTGTCCGGGGATTATTGAAGAAAAGGAAACAGAAGGAAGAAGGTTAACGATTTAAGTGTCAATGGATAAATGGATAGAGATTGACGTTGATGCGGTCAAGAATAATCTTCAAGAAGTTAAGGCCTTGTTAAGTGAGAATACGAGATTAATTGCCGTAGTTAAGGCAAATGCCTATGGACATGGGGCAGAGGAAACAGCTCGAATTCTCTGCCAAAACGGGGTGAATTTCTTTGCCGTAAGCTTCTTTCATGAGGCCATACAGTTGAGACAAGCAGGGATAAATGCTGATATTCTGGTATTCAGCCCCGTTATAAGCGAAGAAGAGGTAATCAAATCCGTTAACAACGGCTTGACCCTTACAATTACTTCTGATAACGACCGGGATATACTGGAAAGGGTCATTGGTAAGTACAATGGTCAGTTACGGGTTCACCTGAAAATAGATACTGGGCTGGGACGCTTTGGGCTCAACGAGGAAGAGGCTGTTAGCGTATGTCGGATATTATCCCCAAAGCAACAGTTTTGCATAGAAGGTATTTATACTCATGCGGCCGAGGCCACCTCGTCTGATTATACGGCTCAGCAGTTTACCAAATTCATGCAGGTGATAAATAGGCTGGAGCAAGAAGGCTTCATAATTCCAATAAAACATATGGCAAATAGCGCGGTCTTCCTTATCTCGCCCCATATGTACCTTAATGCAGTAAGAATAGGAACACTCTTATCAGGGCAGCACCCCGTAGGTAAATTTCCTACTAGATTAAATCTTAAGGATCCTTATAAGTTTAAGAGCCGCATTATATCCCTCAGGACTCTGGAAAAGGGAAGCTTCCTGGGATATTACCGTACATTTAGATTAAAACGAGTATCACAGATTGCGGTGATACCAGTAGGATTTAATGATGGACTGGCAGTGGAAGTGTCAAACAAGCCGGTTGGGTTTATAGACATGTTAAAAAAGATTGCCAAAATAATCCTCAGTTATTTAAATATATCCCGCTTTAATATTTATGTAACCATATTAGGGGTGAGCTATCCCGTCCGGGGAAAAGTATTTATGCAGATGGCACTGCTGGAGATTCCGCCCGGGGTAGATATAAAGGTAGGCGACGAAGTGGAGGTGCCGGTACGTAAGACATTGGCTTCCCCAAATATAATCCGAAAATATGTTCGCGAAGATGAACCCGAAACCGCAACTTAGGTTAAAGTTTAAGTTTTTGATTTGCAACAGGTATAGAATGCATAAAATAAGTGGTAAATAAAAGAAATTCAAATAAAAACAGTTATCAAAGCCTCTGAGCGCTGTTTCTGCAGGTGGGAATATTTGGTATAATTCTGTAGGCGGCGTAAAATACCGAATTAACAACGAGGAAACTCGTTAATATTACATTTGAGGAGGCAATTTGGTGAGCGGTAAGATATTAATAGTAGATGATCAAAAAGGGGTAAGACGTCTTTTGGAAGAACTTTTCAAGAAGGAAGGCTGGGAGGTTCGGAGCGCAGGGGACGGTTTAGAGGCAATCCAAAAGGTTGAAGAATTAGTACCGGATCTGATCTTGATGGACGTAAAAATGCCTAATATGAACGGCTTGGAAGCAACGCATGAAATCATGGAGAGAAATTCAGGCATCCCCATTATAATGATGACCGCTTATGGAGAAATCGAGGTTGTCAAGCAGGCATTGGATGCAGGGGTTAAAAGATGCATCAGCAAACCATTTGATATTATGGAACTAAGAGATATGGTTAATAAATTGATGATGGAAGAGGCATCATAGACTCATAAATATAGGCTAGTAATAGAAGTTTAAAAACTGTATTAAAATTATTATTAATGAGGTGATTAGAATGGCACTGGTTCCAGTTACAGAGTTACTGCTTAAGGCAGACCGCGAAGGCTATGCGGTGGGCGCATTTAATGCCAACAATATGGAGATCATCCAGGCGATAGTAGAGGCGGCAGAACAGGAGAATTCACCTGTCATTATGCAGGCCAGCCAGGGAGCAATTAAGTACGCTGGTTTAGAGTTTATTACTGGAATGGTTAAGATTGCCGCCGGGGCAGCAAGGGTTCCGGTTGCCCTGCATCTGGATCATGGTACAGATTTTTGACCAAGTGATAAAGTGTATCCGCAGTGGATTTAGTTCTGTAATGTATGATGGTTCTAAGCTGCCGTTGGAAGAGAACATTGCTATTACCAAAAAGGTTCTCGAGATAACTTGGCCGATAGGGGTATCAGTTGAAGCTGAACTGGGAAAAATAGGAGGAACAGAGGATGATGTACATGTCAGCGACCATGAAGCCATGTACACTGACCCCGAGGAAGCACGTTATTTTGTAGAACAGACCGGTATAGAAAGCCTGGCTATTGCCATTGGTACAGCGCATGGGCAGTATAAGGGTGATCCTAAACTTGACTTTGAGCGGTTAAAAAAGATTAAAAGCCTTGTTAAGATACCTATTGTTTTGCATGGTTCATCCGGGGTTTCCGATGAATCAGTCAGAAAAGCCATTGAACTTGGGGTTTGCAAGGTTAACATAGATACCAATATAAGGGAAGCCTTTGTCTGGGAAATGAGGCGCAGGATGGAGAATAATCCCCAGAAAATCGATCCTCGTAAACTGTTGGGACCTGCACGGGACGCGGCGGTTAATATAATAAGAGAAAAAATCAGGGTTTTTGGCAGCTCTGGAAAAGCTTAATATCTTAATATAATTGATATTTTGAAAAGGAGTGTTTCTTTGCGAATTTTTATTGATTCTGCTAATATAGAGGAAATCAGAGAAATCAATGATATGGGTTTCCTGGAAGGCGTAACCACTAATCCCAGTCTGGTTGCTAAAGAGAAAAGGGATTACCAGGAGGTAATCAGGGAGATATGCAGTATTGTAAATGGTCCGATAAGTGCTGAGGTTATAGGGCTGGAATACAATGATATGATTAGCGAAGCTGAATCCCTGGCTGCCATTCATCCCAATGTGGTAGTCAAAATACCGATTTGCGAGCCGGGACTAAAGGCTGTTAAATTCTTAGCTGGTAAGAATATTCGCACCAACGCCACCCTGATTTTTTCAGCAGCGCAGGCCTTGCTGGCGGCTCGTGCGGGAGCCAGCTTTGTTAGTCCATTTCTGGGTCGGGTTGATGACAATGGTAATGACGGGCTAATCCTGCTCAATGATATCATCACCATTTTCGATCAATTCGCATTGTCCACCGAGGTGATTGCTGCCAGTATAAGGCATCCTATGCATGTCGTTGAATCTGCCAGAATTGGTTCCCATATTGCTACTATTCCTTACGCTATAATTAAACAGATGATTAAACATCCGTTAACCGACTTAGGTATTGAAAAATTTATGAATGATTGGAAGCAGGCGTTCTAAGAACGGGGAGGTTTAGGTTTTGGAGAGAGAATTGGCTCTTGAGTTTGCAAGAGTAACGGAAGCAGCAGCTCTGGCTGCAGCCCGCTGGGTGGGCAGGGGAAATAAGGATGCGGCCGATGATGCTGCAGTAACAGCTATGCGAGTGATGTTCGATACAGTATCCATAGATGGGGTAGTCGTTATTGGCGAAGGAGAGCTGGATGAAGCCCCCATGCTATACATAGGGGAAAAGGTCGGGTTAGGAGTTCCGCCTCAGGTGGATATTGCAGTTGATCCTCTGGAAGGAACAAATATTGTTTCCAAAGGGCTGACTGGAGCTATTGCGGTTCTGGCTTCTGCCCCGCACGGGAGTCTGCTGCATGCCCCCGATATGTACATGGATAAGATTGCAGTTGGAGCTGAATGTAAAGGGCGGGTTTTCCTCGATGCACCGGTGAAGGAGAACCTCAGACAGGTGGCAAAGGCCCTGGATAAGTCGCTTAGCGAAGTTACAGCCGTAATACTGGACCGCGAACGCCACCAGAATATTATTGAAGAAGTACGCAGTTCTGGGGCACGTATAAAGCTTATTACTGATGGCGATGTATCTCCGGGAGTAGCTACAGCCTATCAGGATTCAGGAGTAGACATACTTCTAGGTATCGGAGGAGCACCGGAAGGGGTAATTACCGCCGCCGCCCTAAAGTGTCTGGAAGGGGACTTTCAAGCCCGGCTTATTCCGGAAAATGAAGCTGAAGTTCTCCGTTGTCATGAAATGGGGATCAAAGACACCAAACAGTTATTTACCATTGATGAACTGGTTAAATCAGACGATGTAATATTCGTAGCAACAGGCATTACCGATTCGTTTTTGCTCAAAGGGGTACGGTATCTGCAAGGACATGCTATAACCCAGACCATAGTAATGAGAAGCAAATCAGGAACAGTAAGATTTATTGAAGCTAATCACCGCCTTGATAAAAAGCCTTTATTTAGTGATCATCGCATCAAACTTCGGATGGAATAGAACCCCCTACAGCCGGCGCAAATCTTTTCCCTGTGCTTTCCATCAGATTTATAACTATGCAAAAATTTAGAGAGGAGCAATGAATTGAATATATCCGAGTTGGAAAACAAGACAATGCTGGAGTTATACCAGATTGCCAGGGATATCAATTTGGGCGGATATTCCAAACTACGTAAAAAAGAATTGGTATTCGAGATTACTAAGGCTCTGACTCACTCCAATGAGTTACTGCAAGCCTCAGGCGTTCTGGAAATCATGAACGATGGATATGGATTTCTACGGCCTTTTGCCTATGTGCCAAGCCATGAGGATATCTATGTATCTCCATCCCAAATCAGAAAATTTGATCTTCGTACTGGGGACCGGGTAGGCGGGCAGGTAAGACCACCCAAAGACAGTGAGAGGTTTTTCGCGCTCCTAAAGGTAGAAGATGTTAATGGTTTTCCCCCGGGAGATGCTGTAAAGAGAATTCATTTCGATGCCCTTACTCCTCTTTACCCAACTGAAAGATTAAACCTGGCAACAGAATCTCAAGAACTTTCCACCCGTCTCATCGACCTGGTGGCTCCTATAGGCAAAGGACAGCGGGGCCTTATCGTAGCGCAGCCTAAAGCGGGTAAAACCATGCTTCTGCAAAAAATGGCTCAAGGTATATCGAAGAATCATCCTGAAGTAGTGGTGATTATTCTCCTGGTTGACGAGCGGCCGGAAGAAGTAACTGATATGCAGCGATCAACAGAGGCAGAGGTAGTTGCGTCGACCTTTGATGAGCCCCCTGAAAATCATGTAAAAATAACTGAAATGGTACTGGAGAGAGCCAAACGTCTGGTAGAACATAAAAGAGATGTAGTTATACTATTGGACAGTATTACGCGTCTGGCCCGAGCTCATAATCTGATTGTTCCTCCCAGCGGCAGAACGTTATCCGGAGGAATAGATCCTACTTCCTTGATTAAGCCAAAGCGGTTTTTTGGAGCTGCCCGTAACATTGAGGAAGGCGGCAGCTTGACCATTATTGCCACAGCGTTGGTAGAAACCGGCTCCCGCATGGACGAAGTTATCTTTGAGGAATTTAAGGGTACAGGGAATATGGAACTGGTATTAGATCGCAAGCTGTCAGAACGCAGAATATTCCCGGCCATAGACTTGAAGAGGTCAGGAACCCGTAAAGAAGAACTACTGTTTAATGCCGAGGAAATGGAATTAATGTGGAACCTGCGCAATGCTTTTAGTGATTATAACTCGGTAGAAACCATGCAGATGATGATAGACTCCATGAAAAAAACCAAATCGAATGAGGACCTCCTGCGTGCTGCTCCAATCATTTTTGGAAAAAAAGAATATTCTCGAAATAACCGTTAATACGAAATTTTGTATAAACAGTGCTCATTCTGTCAAAACTATGGGTCAGTAGGCCCTGTGTTTTTTTAATCCTGGGCAGAATAGAGGTGAGAGAATTGAATAAAAGGTGGATAAGCTCATTTGCTTTGGGCATTTTTATGCTGGCTTTATGTGTTCCCCCATCTCTGGCCAGATTAAGTGCGGGGAACTTTATCCCTTTTTCTCAAACTGTTAGCAATATAGCTGACAGCCAGGTGATACTTCATCGTATCGAGGAAGGAGACAACCTTAGCCAGATTGCCCGAAGTTATAATGTCAGCCTCAATACCTTAATGCTTACCAACAACATGGATGAAGAAACCATTCTCGAAGTAGGCGCTACATTAAGGATTCCTACTTCCCAGGGAGCAATTCATATAGTAGCTGCTGGGGATACTATGAGCGATCTGGCGGATCGTTATCAGGTAAGCATGGATGCTATGCTTGAAGCCAATCCCGGCAAAGACCCCAGTTGTTTAGAAATAGGGGATTGTTTGCGTATCCCAGATTCAGAGGGCAGATTAACTGCACAATACATTTCCGAACCATCCCGCGGTACTTCCTTACCCGGTACAATGATGTGGCCAATCACGGGCACAATCACTTCCGCCTTCGGCTGGAGAAAATCGGGTTATCATCATGGGTTGGATATTGCCAACAAAATCGGGACCCCTATTCATGCAGCTGCAGCAGGTACAGTTTCTTTTGCAGGGTATAAATCAGTTTATGGCCGTACCGTGATTATTGATCATCCGGATGGTAAACAAACCCTGTATGCTCATACCCAGAATATTAAAGTGGAGCAGGGAGAAAAAGTTACGCGTGGACAAGTAATTGCTGCGGTAGGAATGAGTGGTGTAACCACTGGTCCCCACGTTCATTTTGAGGTAAGATATAAAGATAAGGCACGAAACCCGATAAGTTACCTCAAACGTTAGAGTCGGCCTCCGCAAGGGGGCTTTTTTTATGTTAAAAAGTGAGGTAGGCTAATGGAGGAAGAGGTGATAAATCAGCATGAAAGGAAAAAACACTTTTCTTGCCTTATATGCTAACGATAAAGGTGAGGTTTTAGAGCACCCCCGGGTCAATATGTTAGGACGCAGTGGTATGGATTGGGTGGAGCCGGAGCGAGAGGAAATGATGCCCCTTCCCCGGGGAGCCTCGTTAGTATCTGTTCCTGGGTATATCCCGGTAGGTTTAGACGAAAATCAGATTAAACCTATTAAATCTGCTTATAGATGTCAGGCGCCTCAGGCTGTAGCGGCTCTGCTTCCCCAGGGTTTTACCCGAACCCTTTTACCGGCATATGCAGCTCCTAAGAATCAGAGTGAATTGCCCCTCCAGGGTTATGCTGCTGTAGGCTTTAGAAATGATAAAATTTGGGTAGCTGCTATACAGAGCGATGAGCACCGGAAATGGCATCCCTGTTATTACAATACTGAAGGTCTGCCCGGCAGAATAAACCGGATGCTTAAAAAATACCCTGACAATCGAATCCTAAGACAGCTGGCAAAATGTTCCCTGCAATATAGCTGCTATACTGCACAGAATATTTTTTATGGCCGCTGGGAAGGCGGAATCCCGACGGTGACTGGCTGTAATGCAAGCTGTATAGGGTGCATTTCTGAAAGCCATATTGCGGTTGACTCGCCCCAGCAGCGCCTGGATTTTCAACCTTCCGTTGACGAAATCAGTGAGCTGGGTTTGGAGCATCTTGCTCATGCCCGTGAGGGAATCATCAGCTTCGGACAGGGATGTGAAGGTGATCCGTCTATTAATGCAGATATTTTAGCACAAGCGATAGTGAAGATCCGCCAGCACAGCAGTCAGGGAACTATAAATATTAATAGCAACGCCGGGTATACTGCTGGGATAAAACAACTCTGCAATGCCGGTTTGGATGCTATGAGGGTAACCATATTTTCCTGTAATGAGGATCATTATAATAGTTATCATCGTCCCAGGAACTATAGCCTGGAAGATGTCGGACGCTCCATTCAGTATGCAAAGGAACTTGGATTGCAGGTATCATTGAACTTGCTTACTTTCCCTGGATTTACAGATCGGGAAGAGGAAATTGAATCATTAGTCGCATTTGTTCAGAATAATGGGGTAGATATCATTCAGCTAAGAAACCTAAATATCGATGCGGAGTTGTTATTTCACCATATACCGATCGGAGGAGAGGTCTTAGGAATCAATAATCTTATACTTATTTTACGCCAGGAACTACCAGGACTTAAAATTGGATCATATACCCATCCAGTGCGATGAGACCCAAAGGAATAAGTATCTAGCTGAAGAGAATTATCAATAAGATAAGATTTGAAGGAGAGAAGAATTTTGGAAAACAAGGGGCCATTTCAGGTAAAACAACTCAAGGCAATGAATACAGGACAACAAGTCTTTGGTAAATATTTATTGCTGGAGAAGGTACAACGCAAAACTAAAGACGGCAAAGATATGTATAATATTAAGCTGGGCGATGCCTCCGGGGATATTGATGCCGTTGCCTGGGAGAATTGTCAGATAACTGGCATATTTGAAGTCGGGGCATTAATTGGATTGCTTGGCGATACAGGCAGCTTCAACGGTAAAATTCAAGTGACAGCTAAACGGATAAAGGTTCTGGATGAAGACCCTTCGCCATATCTTAAAGGACCTGCGATAAGCGTGGAGACATTGCGACCGCGTTTTGATAAATACATACAGTCTATAAGCGATATTCACCTAATTGCTCTTTTAAGCAGAATATTTACACCGGACACCAAAGAGAAATTTTTCAAAGCTACTGCCGCGAAGTCTATTCACCATAATTATAGCGGCGGCCTTCTGGAACATACTCTGGAAATAGCAGATTTATGCATGCACGCTTTAGGAGTGTTTCCCGGATTAAACCGAGATCTAGTGTTGGCGGGAGCATTGCTGCATGATATAGGCAAGATTGTAGAGCTCGAAGTAAAGATTGTTCCTCAATATACTATTGAGGGCAGGCTCATGGGCCATATTGTTCTGGGAACTGAAATGCTGACTGCTAAAATTAATGAGCTTCGTCAGGAAGGCCGGGATTTTCCCAATGAACTGGAATGGATGCTGAAACACATGATACTGAGCCATCATGGCAACCTGGAATTTGGTTCTCCGGTCATTCCGCTATTCCCCGAGGCCTTACTGCTGCATGCGATGGATAATCTCGATGCCAAAATGTTTATTTTCTGTAACAAAATAAATGAAAGCGGAGGCGAAAATGAGTTTTTTACAAACTATGATAACTTTTTCGCTCAGCATTTTTTTAAGTACCGATACAACATTGCACAGGGAGAACCGGAGGATAACGGTTGTTAATATTTAATTACTGCTGTACTAAGGTTATTAGTCATATACAAAATAATCTGGTTTTTGAGGGCAATATACTACTAAAAACTTATATTCTTGTCTTTTATAATTTTTATTGATATAATATTTCTCGCAGTTTGCAATAAGGAATAGCAGAAAATGCTATTTGCTAATGGATGACCGAAACGAGGTGAAAGTGATGAAGGAGAAGATACATCCCAAATATTTTAGTACAACAGCCAGATGCTCCTGCGGCAACGAGTTTGAAATTGGTTCGACTAAGGAGAGCCTGAAGGTTGAGATTTGCTCGAAATGCCACCCTTTCTATACCGGAGATAAGCTGAGGATAGTAGATACTGCCGGAAGGGTAGAGAAGTTTAAGAAAAAGTACGGTTTAAATTAGTCGTTATTAAGTTAGTTGCTAGCAGGACAATCGTTCCTGCTTTTTTTCTCTGTCCCAACTTGTGTTTAACGCGTAAAGGTGATTAATAATGAAGAAGAAACCTAGCTATGGCGGCATGGCCGTGATTGAAGGCGTCATGATGCGTGGCCCTGAAGAGACTGCCCTTGCAGTCCGGAAGCCTGATGGCAGCATTGAAGTGGAAAAAGAACCGAATAATGATCTGGGTAAACGCTATCCTTTCTTGAAGTGGCCGATAATCAGGGGGAGCTATGTATTAATCGAATCATTGGTAGTTGGGGTAAGGATGCTGAATAAATCTGCCAATATGTCTCTCGAGGAAGAAGAAGAGGAATTAAGCTCGCAGGAGATATTTTTTACCGGTCTAATAGCAATTGTTATGGCGGTTCTACTTTTTGTAGCACTTCCTACCGCCATAGTACACTTTACTAAACAGTTTCTAGGCGGAGTGGTAGGACAAAATGTTGTTGAAGGGGTTATAAGGATCATATTTTTCCTAGCTTATGTATATGCTATTTCGAAGATGAAAGAGATAGAACGTGTATTTATGTACCATGGGGCAGAGCATAAATCAATACTTGCCTATGAAGCAGGCGAGGAATTAACGGTCTCCAATGCCCGTAAGTATAGTACTATGCACCCCCGGTGCGGAACCAGTTTCCTGCTGATTGTGATGCTTATTTCCATCCTGGTATTTGCATTATTGGGTGAGGGAAGTCTCTTTTACCGGGTATGGTCCCGTATAGCAGTGTTCCCTATAGTAGCTGGATTGGGCTATGAGTTTATAAAATTTTCCGGTAAGTATTATCATAATTCATTGGCGAAGTATGTTATTGCACCCGGTTTGTGGCTGCAGAAACTTACTACTCGTGAACCTGATGATCAACAACTGGAGGTTGCCCTGGCAGCTCTCAGGGAAGTCCTGGTAGAAGAACCGGCTGCCACATCTTGTTAATAGATTAAAGCAAGTTAGTCCTATAAGGAGGAGCATAAAGAAATGCTGCAGAAGTTGGAAAGTCTAGAAACAAAATATAACGAGCTTAGCGATTTATTAAGCAATCCCGATATTATTGCCGATCAGAGCAAATATCAGAAATATGCTAAGGCATACTCGGATCTTACCGAGATTGTTTCCGTATATAGAGAGTTAAGGGCAGCCATCGAAGGGATTGAGGATGCCCGGGGTATGCTAAAAGAGGACCCGGATGAAGATTTCAAAGCCATGCTGTTGTCCGAAGTTGAAGAACTCGAAGCAAAAAAGGTGCAGCTGGAACAAAGAGTAAAAGTATTACTGCTGCCTACTGATCCTAACGATGAGAAAAGCGTTATTATGGAAATTCGCGCCGGCACAGGCGGTGAAGAGGCTGCGCTTTTTGGGGCTACGCTATTTCGGATGTATTCCCGCTATGCCGAGGAACAGGGCTGGAGAATCGAAATCATGGACTCTAATTTCACCGAGTTAGGCGGCATTAAAGAACTGATTTTTGTGGTTGATGGGCAGGGGGCTTACAGCAAATTAAAATATGAATCCGGTGTACACCGAGTTCAGAGAATACCTTCTACCGAATCCGGGGGCAGGATACATACTTCTGCAGCCACGGTAGCTGTTTTGCCTGAGGCCGAGGAAGTTGAAATCGATATTAATGAAAATGATTTGAAAATAGATGTTTACTGCTCCAGCGGTCCGGGAGGGCAATGCGTTAATACCACCCAATCGGCGGTACGAATTACCCATTTACCTACCGGTCTGGTTGTAACCTGTCAGGACGAAAAATCCCAGCATAAGAACAAAGCCCAGGCTCTGCGAGTTTTACGTTCACGCTTAAAGGAAGTAATGGAAGATGAAAAAAACAAGGAAACAGCAGGTGCACGTAAAAGCCAGGTAGGTTCAGGCGATAGGAGTGAAAGGATCCGTACCTATAATTTCCCGCAGGGACGAGTAAGCGACCATCGGATTAATCTCACCCTTCACAAGCTGGATCAGATCTTAGAAGGGCAGTTAAGTGAAATTATAGATGCCCTTATGGCCAATGACCAGGCAGAACGATTAAAACAGGTGGATTAAAGGTGCAGAAGAGTTGGCGAATTAAAGACTTATTGGAATGGACAACCCGGTATTTTTTTGACAGAGGTATGCAGGAATCTCGCCTGGAGGCGGAGATACTGCTGGCTCATGTTTTAGAGAAGAACCGGGTTTACTTATATGCAAATTATGAAGAACCGATAAATCAAACTGAAAGAGAAACGTACCGGGACTATATTAAGAGGAGATCAGGAGGAGAGCCGCTGGCATACATCGTGGGGCATAAAGAATTTATGTCACTCGACTTCAGGGTAAGCTCAGATGTCCTTATTCCCCGACCTGATACGGAAATTTTAGTGGAAACAGCCCTGCAATTGTCCCAGGTGAAGGACATAAAAAAGATATGCGATGTAGGGACAGGATCAGGGGCAATAGCCGTAAGTCTAGCTGTTTACTTGCCTCTTGCTGAGATTCACGCAATAGACTTATCCCCGGCCGCCCTTAATATAGCCCGTGAAAATGCTCGTATGCATAATGTAACAGTGCATTTTCTGGAGGGAGATCTCTTGGAGCCAATAGGTGAAATGGAGAAATTCGATATGATAACAGCTAATTTACCGTACATAACCAGTGCACAGATAGAAGAGCTGGACGCCGGAGTTAAAGATTGGGAGCCTCGGATGGCACTGCTTGCTCCTGAAGATGGGTTGGATATATACAGACGTCTTTTGCCGCAGGCTCATCAAATCCTGAATCCAGGCGGATATGTGTTATGGGAAATCGACTCCCGCCAGTCTGAGGCGGCTAAATGTATGATGCAGGGTTTCGAAGAGGTAGAAATTATTAAAGATGAGGCCGGGAGAGACCGACTGATAAAAGCCCGGAGGACTATCTAATGGAAACGACCAAATATCTGCAGGTAAATGCTGTTAAGCCTGAGCCACATATTATTGAACTGGCAGCCCAGATTATAAGAGCGGGAGAATTAGTAGCCTTCCCTACTGAAACAGTATATGGTTTGGGCGCGGATGCTTTTCGGCCGGCAGCGGTTGAAAAAATATTCCAGGCCAAAGGAAGACCACCTGAGAATGCTCTGCTGGTTCATATCAGTAATCTGTCTCAGGTGCACAGACTTGCTGCCGAAGTATCGGAAACCGCTAAAAAACTTATGGAGCGTTTTTGGCCGGGACCACTTTCTATTATATTGCCTTCCCGGGCCATTGTGCCGGAAATTGTAAGAGGCGGCCAGACGGGAGTAGGTTTACGTATGCCGTCACACCCGGTGGCACTGGCTTTGATCGAAGCAACGGGCCCTCTGGCTGCGCCCAGTGCTAATCTTTACGGTCGTCCCAGTCCTACTAATGCAAATCATGTTAAGCAGGATCTGCATGATAAAATTGCTGCCGTTTTAGATGCAGGTGATACAGGAGCTGGACTTGAATCAACCCTTATTGATTTGACAATGGGGGAATGTAAAGTTCTGCGTCGTGGGGGCATTAATGTATCAGTTATTGAAGAATTTCTCGATACCAAAATTGAAGTCATTGGAACAGGCTCTATACCTCGCTATAAAACAAAAGTACAGGTTGTTTTAAGCCATAATGAGGCGGATTTTGAAGTTAAACTTCAAACCTTCCAATCCCAGGGACAGGTATTGGGAGTGGTACATACTGATGATACCAAATGGCATACAATAGAAGGTGTAAGCAGACTCTTTAGTTTAAATATTTCCGGGCAAGGTAATACGCTTTATTCAATACTTCGGGATGCGGAACAAGATGGAATAAATACTCTGCTGGTTGTACCGATAGACCCGCAGCAGGCCGGTGCTGCTATGATGGACCGATTATGGAGAGCCGCGGCTGAAAAAATGCCATAAAGGGGTTATAATTAGAGATGTTTGAACAAATTATTACGATTTTGCTGATAGCTGTAGTTCTGGGGGCAGATTCCTTCTCCCTTGCGATGGGGATGGGGCTGAAGGGTGTACCTAAAAGCTATGAGCTTAAGTTTTCCTGGATGGTCGGTATATTCCATGTCATAATGCCCCTGATCGGACTTACCTTGGGGATAGCAGCGGGTCACCTGCTTGGGAAATGGGCGGGGAGATTAGGGGCTGCGGTCCTGGCCTATATGGGTGGCAATATGATTTGGAAGGGGTATTGCGAAACAAGACCCCGTTTGATTAGCTTCCGGGAGGGACAAAAGGTCATAGAAAAAAAAGATGATCAAGAAGAAGGATGGATTAACCTAATTATATTAACGACTTCTGTAAGCATTGATGCACTGACATTAGGATTCAGTCTGGGGACTCTTTTTACCATACCCATATTTTATGCAGTAGCAGTAATTGGTTTAATTGCCGGAGTTATGACTCTCGCAGGCTTCAAGGGCGGAAAGATGTTTAGCCGGATGATTGGGAGTTATGCCCAAATTGCAGGGGGAATGATACTTATAGCGCTTGCAGTCAAAATGGCATTTTAAGATTATACTAAAATACTGATCCGGAGGGATAGCAAGGACATGATAAAGATATTATTCATTTGTTCCGGAAACACTTGCAGAAGTCCCATGGCTAGTGCGCTTTTACTAAACCGAATACAGGAAAAAAGCAAAATATTAGAGCCGGGGGAAATTCAGGTCTGGTCGGCTGGATTATTTGCAGATGAAGGTTTGCCGGCTTCACCGAAGGCAATTGAAGCCATGCGGGAGCAAGGCATTGATATCAGCCGTCACCGGTCTTCTCTGGTGCGAGAAAGCCTTATTCGAGATGCAGATCTTATTTTATGTATGACAAACAGCCAGCGCCGCTATATAATGGATCGATTCGCTGGCAAAGCTGTTAAAATATATACCCTGAGTGAATTCACGGGAGACGAGAATGAAGACGTTCTGGATCCCTATGGACAGGATTTAGATACTTACCGTAAAAGCCTCGCCCAGATTAAATCTCTGGTGGACAGGCTTCTTGAGAAAATAATAGAATCAATATGAGGTGAGACAGATGGAAATTGCTATTGGTAGTGATCATGCTGGGGTACAACTCAAGAAGGAAATAATTGAAATTCTTGTCGGAGAAGGATACAATACGATTGATTGCGGAACCTATGATGAGAAATCGGTTGATTATCCAGATATAGCTGAAAATGTAGCCACACAAGTACTTCAGAAAAATATTCCGGGCATACTGATTTGTGGGACTGGAATTGGAATTGCTATAGCGGCTAATAAAATACCTGGCATTCGAGCGGCGCTTTGTCAGGATCTGTTTTCCGCCCGCCTGGCACGTGAGCACAACGATGCTAACATTCTAACTATCGGCGCCCGTATAACAGGAAGTGGTTTAGCAGGAGAGATAATTAAAACTTTTCTAAAAACCAATTTCGCAGCAGGAAGACACCAGGGCCGGGTAGAAAAAATAACAATGTTGGAAAATAAGTATAGAGAGAGGGTTTAAAGGTTTGGATTATGTTGAGCAATATGTTAGACAAGTAGATCCTGAGGTAGCTGAAGCTATCGCAAATGAGGAAAGAAGACAGAGTTGCAAACTGGAACTCATTGCTTCCGAAAATTTCGTTTCCCGTGCAGTTATGGCAGCGCAGGGGTCAGTAATGACTAATAAATATGCAGAAGGATATCCAGGAAAAAGATACTATGGAGGATGCGAATATGTTGATATAGCCGAGAGCTTAGCCATTGAAAGAGCTAAAAAGCTTTTTGGAGCCGAGCATGCTAATGTACAGCCGCATGCAGGTGCTCAGGCTAATACCGCGGTCTATTTTGCTGCTCTGCAGCCGGGAGATCCTGTTTTGGGTATGAACCTAAGTCACGGTGGTCACCTTACTCATGGAAGCAAAGTTAACTTATCAGGTAAGTACTATCGCTTCTTTGAATATGGAGTAAATGCCGAGACTGAAACCATAGATTACGATGAGCTTTTAAGAATTGCTAAAGAAGCCAGGCCCAAAATGATTGTGGCCGGTGCGAGCGCCTATCCCCGCACATTGGATTTTAAAAAGTTTCGGGAAATCTGTGATGAGGTTGGAGCACTATTATTCGTTGATATGGCTCACATAGCGGGTCTCGTTGTAGGCGATGTGCACCCCAGCCCGATTCCCTATGCCGATTTTGTGACAACTACTACTCATAAAACCCTGCGTGGACCACGCGGAGGTCTTATCCTGTGTAAAGAAGAATGGGCCGCTAAGATCGATAAGGCTGTATTTCCTGGAATACAGGGAGGGCCGCTTATGCATGTAATCGCTGCCAAAGCAGTATGTTTTCAGGAGGCCTTAATGCCTGAATTTAAGGAGTACCAGGGTCATATCGTTGATAACGCGCGGATTTTAGCTGAAAACCTGGTTGAGAATGGTTTGAGATTGGTTTCAGGCGGTACTGATAATCACCTGATGCTGGTCGATGTAAGGCCCAAAGGTTTGAATGGCAAAGAGGCTGAAGCGATCTTGGAATCAATTAATATTACGGTAAATAAAAATGGCATTCCATTTGATCCTGAGAAACCAACCATAACCAGTGGAATAAGGATCGGTACCCCTGCAGTAACCAGCAGAGGTTTACGAGGTGATGATATGAGGCAGATGGCACAGGCCATTAGTCTGGCCATGGATTACCCTAATGAAGAAAATAAGCTTAATCAGGCCCGGGAGATTGTAAAGGGCCTTTGTAAGAAATATCCCCTGTATGGGATTTAAAGCATAATATGGTAAAAGAAGATATAGAATATATAAGACCATCTTGGGATGAATATTTTTTAGAACTTGCAGATTTAGTTGCCAGCCGCTCTACTTGTCTGCGGCGTCATGTGGGAGCTGTCCTGGTTAGAAACGACCGTATAATTGCTACGGGATACAATGGGGCCCCCCGCGGACTGGGGCACTGTCTTGAAATGGGGTGCCTGCGGGAGGAAATGGGCATTCCCTCAGGGCAAAGGTATGAACTATGCAGAGGAGTGCATGCTGAACAAAATGCTATCATCAACGCAGCCTATTATGGTGTGTCAACCCAGGATACAGTGCTCTATTGTACTAACCAGCCCTGCATAATTTGCGCTCGGATTTTAATTAACGCAGGTATTATCAGAGTAGTACATCGCGGTAATTTTAATGATGATTTAGCGGTACAGTTTATGCAGGAGGCCGGAATAGAGCTGGTGGAGATAACTTCAAGTGAAAAAGGGAGTCTTAAAGATGGATACTAAAATTCTATCCTTACCCAGATTAAATCAGCTTAACCCTACACTGGAATCAACGGCCTTAAAGTTGATGGAGGAAGCAGGGGAACTGGCTCAGTGTATTGGCAAATACCGCGGGTTAAGCGGTGAAACCGTAAACATGGATGAGGAAACCGTAGTAGAGGAAATTGCGAAAGAATTATTAGATGTAGCCCAGACTGCAGTTACAATGATGTTCGTTATGGAGGAAAAATTCGGCATAGACATTCAGGATTTGATACAGAAACATATGGATAAATTGTTACAAAAAGGCTATTTAACTAATATGTGAATGAAAGTACTAGAAAAATTTATTTAGTAAAAGGTTTTTTCAATTTTGTAGCGAATAAACATACACCATGTGACATTAATCCACACGATTCATACAAATTATTAGACACAGCACTTATTCAAAACTGCCCCTGGAACCCTAAGAACACAAAGAAGTGAGGGTTATACGGGGGTTTACCTACTAAATTACATACTTAAATAGAAAATAAAAAAATATAATTTTTTGGCTTAGTAAAAAGGGTTTTGCGTAACTATGTAGAATTGGTATGAGGGGATATTTCAAATGATATTCCTCTACCAGAAGTAAGGGTGATAGTTTGGTAGTTCAAAGAAAACAGAATTGGGCAAAGTCTCTTACTATGGCAATAAATCTGGCCACTTCTGTAGGTGCAGTTATAGGCGTAGGTTTATTCGGCGGTAAGTGGTTAGACGCAAAGTTTGACACTGGGAATCTATTAACAATTCTTGGATTTGTACTGGGAGCTGCTAGTGCAGGCAAAATGCTTTGGGAAAAACTAATGGAGCAAGATAGCAAAGCAGAGTCACCTGCCTGGAAGAAAAACAATAAACAAAATGATTAAATATTATCTCAGGGTTATTTAAACCAGCCAGAGTAATTATATCGGTTTGAAGTTTTGGATCCGGTCACTGTGGAGACCGACAAAACCAAAAATATATTTTTATTTAGGAAGGGGGGAGAAAAGATGATATTTGGTATGTGGGATGGTGTATTTTTTCGCATAGGGCCAATTCCTGTAGATCATTTGGTTGTAACCCAGTGGGCTCTCGTTCTTGTACTTGGCACGGTTGCTTTTATGGGTACTCGTAATATGCAGATGGTTCCGCGGGGTATTCAGAATCTGGTTGAGATGATAGTAACTTTTACCTATGATTTCTTTACCCAGGTGATGGAAGAGGAACACACTGCGAAGAAGTTTGCTCCTCTGCTCTCAACATTTTTCCTGTTTATACTCTTCAGTAATTATAGTGGTTTAATTCCTGGAGCGGCTAGTATTGAAGGATTCCAACCACCCACGAGTAACTGGAACACTACCGTAACTTTGGCATTAATTACTGCACTTACAGTTCATTTCGCTGGTTTTGCCGAGCATGGCGCTCACTATCTAGGACACTTTGTGAGTCCTAATCCGGCATTTTTGCCGCTTAACTTGCTCGAAGAAATAGCGCATCCACTGTCCCTGACCGTTCGTCTATTTGGCAATATATTCGGTGAAGAAATGATAATTGCCTATCTATTGTTCATGGCGCCATTTTTCGTTCCAACAGCTTTAATGGGCTTGAGCGTTATGCTCGGTGCCATCCAGGCGATCGTATTTACCCTATTGTCAGCTAGTTATATAGCTGCGTCAACATCAGCGGGTCATTAAAATTAATCATATTATTTTTGCCAATGTAGAGTGCATTGCAACAGGAAAGGGGGGAAAAAAATGGGTATTATAGCAATAGGAGCTGGAATCGCGGTATCTATCGCCGGTCTTGGTGGTGGTGTTGGTATGGGTATTGCCGGTGGTAAAGCTATCGAAGCAATCGCCAGACAGCCTGAAGTAGGCGGAGACATCAGAACATTACTGTTCATAAGCTTGGCCTTTATTGAAACCTTGACTATTTATGGTCTACTGATTGCATTCATGTTAGTTGGAAAAATGGTAGCCTAATAACGGCTGCTAACTAAACATAGTGAGACAATCTAACACGTCATCTGTTAACTGGAGGGCGATAGGGCAGGTATATAACATGCGTGAAAACCCCAGCTCTATCGCCCATTCTACTTAAGCACTAGAGAGATTGGAGGTAGCACATCCGTGAAAAGGAACAAATGGGTTTACCTATCAGGCCTCCTTTTATCCTTAATAATGGTAATGGGATTTGCAACCCTCTGCATGGCCTCGGGAGGCGGAAATGAACCAATAACTGCACCCGCAGGCAGTCCACCTGCTTTTCCGAACTTATATGTAATAGGGTGGTCAGCGGTTAACTTCTTTACATTGCTGGCCGTATTATACAAATTTGCATATAACCCCATCAATGAGATGCTGGATCAACGGACTAATACTATTGAAAGTTCAATTAAACATGCAGAAGAGTTAAAAGTAGAAGTTGAGCAAATGAGAAAAGAATCTCAGGCCAACTTAATTGAATCCCGTAAGGAAGCCCAGGAAATAATAGGTCGCGCCACCAAGTCAGCGGAAGACGCTAAGAATGATATTATAGCAAAGGCTAACGAAGAAGTGAACACCATGAAAAGCAGAGCCAAAGCTGAGATCGAAGCAGCCACCGCACAAGCGAAGGTTGAACTCAAAGATACAGCCGCTGCTCTTGCTATGCAGGCTGCGGAGAAAGTATTGGGCAGAGCTATCACCGAAGCCGACCATCAGAAGATGGTTAAAGAATTCGTTAATGAAGCAGGCGATCTCTTATGCTAAACAAGAGCGTCGCCAGGCGCTATGCTGAAGCCTTTTTTAGCATTGCCCAAGAAGCCAATAAGATCGATGATTATCAGAATGAACTGGGGAAGATAATTCAAAGTATTCAAGAGACGGAAGCTCTCAGGGAGTATTTTGCCCATCCCCTGATACCGGCCAAAGAAAAGAAAGAAGTTGCGAACAAGCTCTTTGCACAGGCAGTATCAACTATTACTTTGAATTTCTTGCTACTGGTACTGGATAAGAAACGTGAGACCTATCTCGAAATCATATATAAAGAATACGAAGAAATGGCTGACGAATCTAAAAACATAAAGAAAGCAGAATTGATATCTGCTATGGCGGTATCTGACGAGGACGTTAAAACCTTGTCCGAGACCCTTTCCAGCTCTACCGGCAAGACGATACAGCTTAGGCTTACTATTGATCCCGCTATTATCGGAGGGATTAAGATAAGAATGGGCGACAAGATAATTGATGCTTCGGTTGCCAAGAAGCTGGAGATGCTAAAGAACAACCTCAAAGCTGCAAAGATAAGTTAAATCGATAGGGGTGAGCATTTAAATGAGTATTAGACCGGAAGAGATTAGCGCCATATTAAAAGAACAATTGGAGCGCTACCAATCCGAGGTCGAGGTCAGCAATGTAGGCTCAGTCATCTATGTCGGTGACGGTATCGCAAGGGTCTATGGACTACAGGGAGCCATGGCTGGCGAATTGCTAGAATTCCCAGGTGGTACCTTCGGAATGGTGCTGAATCTGGAAGAAGATAATGTCGGTGCGGTGTTGCTCGGAAAATATTCGCACATCAAGGAAGGCGACGTAGTTAAAGCTACTGGACGTATAATGGAAGTTCCGACCGGAAAAGCCATGCTGGGCAGGGTAGTAAATCCTCTGGGACAGCCTTTGGATGGCAAGGGACCCATTAATACCAGTACTTTTAAACCGATCGAAAAGGTTGCCCACGGTGTTGTAACCAGGGCCCCTGTTAATGTTCCAATGCAGACCGGATTAAAAGCTATCGACTCCATGGTTCCCATCGGCAGGGGACAGCGCGAGTTGATAATTGGTGATCGTCAGGTTGGGAAGACTGCGATTGCTATTGATGCCATAATTAATCAGAGAGAGAAAAAAGACCTTATCTGCATTTATGTTGGTATCGGCCAAAAGCAATCAACAATTGCAGGAATTCACGCTAAATTAGAAGAAATGGGCGCTATGGATTATACCATCATAGTTGCATCCACCGCCTCCGAGCCCGCTCCGTTGCTATACCTGGCGCCGTATGCAGGTGTTGCGATGGCTGAGGAATTCATGGAAGGCGAAGGCAAAGACGTTTTAATTATTTATGATGATCTTTCCAAACATGCTGTAGCCTATCGTGAAATGTCCCTGCTTCTGAGACGTCCACCCGGACGTGAAGCATACCCTGGAGACGTTTTCTATCTCCATTCTCGTTTGCTGGAGAGAGCATGTAAATTAAATGAGGGCATGGGTGGAGGTTCTATAACCGCTCTGCCGATTATAGAAACTCAGGCTGGCGACGTATCGGCCTATATCCCGACTAATGTTATATCCATTACTGATGGACAGATATATCTGGAAACCGATCTATTCTATGCCGGCCAACGTCCAGCTATCAACGCTGGTCTATCGGTTAGCCGCGTAGGTGGTTCAGCTCAGACCAAAGCTATGAAATCCGTTGCTGGACAGCTCCGTTTGGATTTGGCCCAGTTCCGTGAATTGGCAGCTTTCGCACAGTTCGGTTCTGACCTTGACAAAGCAACCCTGGCCCGCCTAACCCGTGGTGAAAAGGTTGTTGAGGTTCTGAAACAAGGACAGTATGCGCCTATGTCTATGGAAGATCAGGTAGCAATAATATATAGCGGCGTTAATGGTTATTTAGATGAAATACCTACAGCCGAAATCGCAAAATTTGAAACTGATTTTCTAAAATATCTGCGTTCCAATACGGACGTACTAAAGAGCATTTCAGATACCGGTAAAATTGATGATGCAACCAATGCAAAACTAGTTAAGGCTATACAAGATTTTAAGACCACGTTCGCAGTTTAGGCGGTGATGTAATATGGCAGGAGCAGGTGTAAAAGACCTAAAGCGTAGAATACGCAGTATAAAAAATACCCAGCAGATTACTAAAGCGATGAAAATGGTGGCAGCCGCTAAACTGCGCCGTGCGCAGGAGGCTGCAGAAAAATCGCGGCCTTATACTGAGACCTTAAAAGGAACTTTAGCCAGGCTGGTAGGGGTGTCCAATGATGTGGAGCATCCTCTCTTGGCAAAAAGGGACGATGTGCTTAAGGTCGGGTATATTGTAGTAACAGCTGATCGCGGTTTGTGCGGTGGGTATAATACTAATATTATTAGAACTACCACCGATGCTATTGCTGCAGATGAGAGAAACCCTGATAAGGGAATCATCGCTGTTGGCAAAAAGGGCCGGGACTTTTTCCGTAAACGCACCGGCGTAGAGGCCGAATTTGTTAATCTTGGGGATAAGATTAATTATTCTGATGCCAGAGAAATTTCTCAATATGTAATTAATGCATATGAAAATGAAGAATTTGATGAGATTTATCTGGTATATGCAAAATTCATAAACGTACTGCGCCAAGTTCCAACTGTAGTTAAAATACTCCCCATTGAGCCACCCGAAGAGGGAAGCACGACAGATGAACGCAACGTAGAGTATATTTATGAACCCAGTGCTGAGAGCATTTTGTTAAACTTGTTACCCAGATACGTTGGCAGCCAGATATATCATGCTATGCTGGAAGGCAAGGCCAGTGAGCAGGGTGCCAGAATGACCGCTATGGGCAATGCCAGCCAAAATGCAGGAGAAATTATTGGCAACCTAACCCTTAAGATGAATAAGGTTAGACAGGCGGCAATAACGGATGAAATTCTGGACATTGTTGGTGGCGCCGAAGCTCTCAATAAAGGAGGAAAGTAGAGAATGGCGAATGTAACAACAGGGGAGGTAACGCAGGTCATAGGAGCTGTTGTGGATATACGCTTCAAGCCTGGTGAATTACCGGATCTAATGAACGCTGTTACTATAAAATCTGCAGATCAAGGCGAAAAAGCTGCAGCCGCTGCCGATATTAATGTTACTTTGGAAGCGATGCAGCACCTTGGAAATGATATTGTAAGATGTGTTGCGCTAAGTCCTACTGATGGTCTCATCAGGGGAATGTTAGCTCAGAATACCGGAGCAGCCATTAAGATTCCAGTTGGAGACGGCTGTTTGGGCAGAATTATTAACGTATTGGGAGAACCGGTTGATGAAGCTGGACCAGTTAATGCTTCTGATTACTGGGCAATCCATCGTGACCCTCCAAAACTGGTAGACCAATTACCTGCGACTCAGATATTGGAAACAGGTATAAAAGTTGCCGATCTGATTTGCCCTTACGCTAAGGGTGGTAAGGTTGGACTGTTTGGTGGAGCCGGAGTTGGAAAGACCGTTATTATTCAGGAATTGATTAGAAATATTGCTTCCGAGCATGGTGGATACTCTGTATTCGTCGGCGTGGGAGAGCGGACCCGTGAAGGCAACGATCTATGGGGTGAAATGGTAGAGTCCGGCGTTATTGATAAATGCGCCTTGATATTCGGCCAGATGAATGAACCTCCTGGAGCTAGATTGCGGGTTGGTTTGACCGGATTGACGGTAGCAGAATATTTCCGTGATAGTGCCGGAAAAGACGTTCTGATATTCATTGACAACATATTCCGTTTTGCACAGGCCGGTAACGAGGTGTCTGCGCTCCTAGGACGTATGCCTTCCGCCGTTGGTTACCAGCCGACCCTGGCAACTGACGTGGGTCTATTGCAAGAACGTATTACCAGTACCCGTAAGGGATCAATCACATCAGCACAGGCCGTTTATGTGCCCGCTGATGACTTGACTGACCCCGCACCAGCAACGACATTTGCCCACTTGGACGCGACTACGGTTCTGTCCCGTGCTATTTCCGAGTTGGGAATTTATCCGGCTGTTGATCCACTGGATTCTACTTCTCGTATACTGGACCCGCAAATATTAGGTGAGAAGCATTATTTCACCGCTCGCGGCGTACAGCAGATACTGCAGAGATATAAAGAACTGCAGGATATCATTGCCATCCTCGGTATGGATGAATTATCTGATGAGGATAAGATTGTTGTTGCCAGAGCTAGAAAGATTCAGAGATTCCTGTCCCAGCCATTCCATGTTGCCGAGCAGTTTACCGGCAGCCCGGGAATATATGTAAGGGTTTCAGATACTGTTGAGTCATTCACACAGGTTCTACAAGGCAAACATGATAATCTGTCTGAGGATTCGTTCTATATGGTGGGAGACATTGAGACGGCTGTTGCCAAAGCTAAAAGAACGGGGGCGTAGCCCATGGCAGGAACCTTCATGCTTGAAATAGTATCCCCTGAAGAACTTCTTTTTAAAGATGAGGTTCAGTTTGTGGTCGTACCTGAAGTAAATGGCGAACTAGGTGTTTTGAGAAACCATGCCCCTTTGATTGCCGCTCTAAATATTGGTGTTTTGAGATACACTGATACAAATGGCTCCATTAAGAAAATGGCCGTGAGCGGTGGATTTATGGAAGTAATGGCAAATGAAGCCCGCATCTTGGCAGAAACTGCAGAACCCGGATCACATATAGATGTTTTACGGGCCAAAGCAGCCAAGGAAAGGGCCGAGCAAAGACTAGCCGCCAGAGATGCAGATACAAACATTGTCCGGGCCCAGATGGCCCTGCAGAGATCTATTGCTCGCATCAGAGCTGCAGAACTCAGCTAAAAAACATATAATTAAAGCCGGAAGGTAAGCAGGTTGCCTTCCGGCTTTTTTATGCCCGAAATTCGGATCCAGGGTGAGACTCCCGAACTGTGAGGATAGCACTAGTCTGTTCACTAGGCATTTATTACTTCATAATCAATTCCAGTAATACGCTTATTAAACCAATTCCCTAAACGAAATATTCAAAGGAAAGTTTAATGTCTCGCGTCTCTTTATTACAGCCACAGGCAGCACAATTCCTAAATCCCTTCTCTTAAAGCTTAAACCTATGAGGGTAGATGTTTTCTAATTGATTATCATCTGGATATTGAATGCTTCAAATATGACACAATCGTTATACTGGAACGTGTAACTTATGAGATTATTTGCAAAATATTATAAGCAAATCAATATACTCAAACTATATAATTTATGTTTAAAATGGAGTCATGTAGGCACATCGGAAAATAAATATTGTTTTAGGAAAAATAATCTAATCTGGCATACTATTTGCATTATATGTTAAACAAAGACAGAGAACGGAGAGAATTGATGAAGCTAAGGAGCAGCATCGAAATCAAACCTCATTAAAGCGGCGAGATCAGGGAGGTGAAAACGATGTTAGGGGATTATCTAAATAAAAAAACGAACTACTCTTTCAACAGCGATGGTACTCATCCTGTAACTCGTAGAGAACCAGACGATTTGACATCTTTAACAATAAAAATTGGCTTAGTTGGAATTACAGGCATACTCATGATAAGTTTGGTGTTATTCTTTATTATGGTCTTGGTTTAAATCCCGATTATATTTGAATGAATATTAGCTCAATTGTTAATATCGTAGTTTTTCATTTTTCGGTATAAGGTGGTGCGTGACATCCCCAATTCAGAAGCAGTCCTCAATACATTGCCACCATGCTTATCAAGGGTGCGAACGATTTTATCCTTTTCGTGTTCTCCTGCCTGAAGTTTGCGAATGCTGCGGGTGGCTAGTGATGATGGTACTGCAGTAGAATCCTGATATACCCCATCAGAACTAGACGTAGAATCTATATTAGGTGATTCAAAAACTTCTCGCGGCAGACAATCTACCGTTATATAACCATCCTCAGCTATTAAAAGGGTCCTTTCAACCACGTTTTGCAGTTCACGAATATTTCCAGGCCAATCGTAGCTTTTCAGACATTTTATTACTTCATCATCAATTCCGGTAATGCGTTTATTTAAACGAGGTGACATTTCCTTAATGAAATATTCGAAAGAAAGTTTAATGTCTTCACGTCTTTCCCTTAATGCAGGAATTGAAATTTTAACGACATTCAGCCGGTAGTAAAGATCAGCCCGGAATCTTCCCAATTCTACCAATGCTAGTAAGTCTTGATTGGAAGCGGCGATTATTCTTACATCCACGTTTATCAGGGAATCGCCGCCCACTCTTAAAATAGCCTTTTCCTGGATGGCTCGCAGCAACATAGCCTGCATCTCCAAGGGCATATCTCCAATTTCATCTAAAAAAAGAGTTCCTTTATTAGCCAGTTCAAACTTACCCGGCCTTCCTCCTCTTCTAGCTCCAGTGAATGCTCCATCTACATAACCAAAGAGTTCACTGCCGACCAATTCTCTGGGAATAGCAGCACAATTTATAGCCACAAAAGGGCCATGTTTACTGGAACTGCCATTATGAATAGCCTGGGCAAATACTTCTTTGCCAGTACCGCTGGCACCTTGCAGGAGAACGGTGGAATTATTAGCACTGGCGATCCGAGCGAGCCAAATTGAATGCTTTAAATTTTTATCCTCACCTATTATGGAATTAAAAGTAAAACTGGCCTGGGCGCCGCTGATCGTATTTACCAATTCCTGCACCCGGTGTATTGGTCTGAGGATAATAGTGGCGCCTACCAGTTTATTATCTTCATCAAACCTGGGTTTGCCTGAGGCTGTAGCATGTATTTTGCCCCTAACCCCATCAATTAAGATTTCCCTGTCCTTAAACGACTCTCCCGTTTCCAAAAGCTTCATTGTATAGGGGGCTTTGCCGCTAAATAGATCAATAACATGAGCCCCTATAAAAGCCTCATCTGCGTAACCAAAAATATCTTGGGCAGCTGGATTAGATTGAGATACCCGTCCCTCTTTATTGAGAACTAATAAGCCATCGGTCATTGTATTAAAAACCGATGTCAGTTCTATATGCATATTCTGAATGGCCTGCTGTTCTCTAAGCAGCTCTTTTTCCTGATACAGGTGGCAATTCTGAACTTTGTTAAGCCCATTATGAATCGCTACTGCCATATAATAGCATGAACTATAGCCGCAGGCGGTACAATTCCTAAAATCCTTCTCTTCAAGCTTAAGCATATTTGTGTAGATGTTTTCTAATTCGCTATCATCTGGTATTTTGAGTTGATATAAATGTGATAAATTATCATAATTCTCAAGTTTAAAATTAAAAGTATTAACTATGTCATCAATAAACAATTCTAGATCGACATTAGCCGCTTTATTGGCTATGCTTTGCTCAGAACGGGTAGCTACAATATATTCTATTTCCCGGATTGATTTGTTAATGCATCCTACACCTGCGTTACAACCCTTTTCACAACTTAGAATATCAATTATTAAGGGTAGATGGGAATCGCCCTTTCTGATTGATTTTTGAAGGTTGTTAAGATAACCTTCAAAAACTAGTGAACCTTCCACTCTGGCAATAGAGCTGGCCGGAGTATCCGGATAGTGGTATAGATAGGATTCTTTAAGGCCTCCAGGGGTAGAAAAATTAGTAGCAATTCCTGCCGGAACAACATTATCGAATTCTCCGTCAGGCAGTATATCCAGGTTAATGCCTTTCTTCTCTAAAATATTATGTAATGACTGATAGAGAACATTATATTTAATGAGCTGCTGGTGTCGAATCTCCCTTGTTTTCTCCAGACAGGGCGAAAAAAGAACCATTTCGGCTTCAGGATGTAACGAATTTACATAAACAGCGAGATTATGAACCGGGCTGCCAAAAGGGGCCAGATGCTCAATTAGTTTTGGATGAATCAGCTCAATATACTTGACTATGGCCGGACAGGGTGAGGAAATTAACGGGGATATCACCCCATCATACGTAATCGCCTGGTGATATAGTGCAACTGTAATTTCTGCACCCAGAGACACATCGTATACATATTTAATATTCAACTGTTTTAAAGCTGTAATTAGTTTTTTTAGATTAAAATTACTTGCAGCAGAGGGTGCAATCAGAGCGACGATTTCCTTCTGGGTCCTTAATGTATATCCTTCGCGGGGCAGAGCGTTTAAAAGCTGAGGTGCATTATCAATAAGTAAACGGGCACTTTTCTCAATTACCCCGCCGTGGCTTTTTAAACACGCCTCAACGCACCTGCCGCACCCTATGCATAAATTATTATTAAATTTAACCACGTCACCACTGCCGTTATTACATATTTTTATAGGACAGACTGCAATGCACTGGTGACAATTGGTACAATTCTCTTCTTTAATCTTGATGATTTCTAAAAAACTGGACATACTTACCTCCCCCCAGTAAACCCTGTGCCTATAGTGTACCAAATGTGTTCCGGCGTTACAACCACTTTACACTTTTAGGACAGTATTGGCAAAATGAAAGTTCTGTGAATAAATCAACATGCTAAAACTATTTAATTTATATTGAAAACGCAGTCAGAGACGGCATTTCTGTTAATTATTTATTTTTAAGGAAATTAATCTAAACTGGCACATTATTTGCAGTATATATTTAACAAAGACAGGAAACGGACGGAATTGAGGAAGATTAAAACGACAGCATCGGATTCAACTCTCATTAAAAAGGCAGGGATGGACAAAAAGAGGAGGTGAAAACAATGACAAGTTACGTTTTCAATAAGGACGGTACTAATCCTGCGACCCATAAAGATGACATTGATGAAATGACAAGTTTGACAATAAAAGTTGGCTTTGCTTTAATCTCAGTGTTACTCATGATTGGTTTGTTTATATTCATTGTCATAGCCTTGTCTTAAAGTCCAAATTTAATAAGGTGTTTCGTAGCTGGACAGACAGAATCGGCAAGGCAATTTAATTCAAGGGCTGCTTATAATCAACAGCCCATCCTTTTTTGAACTAAACAAAACTGATTGTTTTCCAAGAAGGTCATGCAAATCAGTATTAAACCGGTATCGCCCCGGATAATAGTATCTTTGGATGGATCCCCCCGTAATCGGATAATAGGAGGGACATTACCTGTCGGTGGAGGAAGTACTGATATAAATGTACTGGGCTGGTGTATCAGTACGACGGGGGAAGATATTACCGAAGCAATGTGGGATACCAAGGAAACTGCGGGAACGGTTAGCAACCTGAACAAGAAGGTGTACGGACATACGGAGATATAGCGCAACCAGACTCTGCAAGGTAAGTATCCTATGTTTTTTAGATGAAGTTTTTAAAAGGCATTAGATCGGGCCATAAGATGTTAGCGAAGGTAACAATACTGTTACCAGAAGCAACATATGCGTATTAAAACGAAGATCAAGTAATCGGTAGTGGTTGGTAACCTGGCGAGTCTGATCACGAGGCGGGTAATGGGACGGATAGAGAAACGTGATCAATGATGAGGAGGGAAGAAAGGAGGTTATGCCAGCAGGCGGGAGTTTTTTAAAAGTTCAAAAATAGAAGCAGGTGGAAGGTAGGAAGTTGTTCGTAGGTTATAAGTTCCGGGGTCAAAAATAACTATTCCCGGGTTCATACACTAACGTTGCAGGTTTAATTCTACCGCTATTGGTCTCGGTAACTTCTCGCTCAAGGATGAACGAATTTCGAGCTCAAGGCTATGTGCGCCTGGGGGAAAAAGGGTGGGCAAGATAAGAGGCAGCAACTGATGTCTCCAAATTCCGCGAAATGGAAGCTAAAGGGAAACGGGGATTTCCACATGCTCACTCATTAATATTTTGACTTTACCGATTAAGACTCTAACATAGTACCATCGGTTCAGATAGGAGGTTTATATAATGTTATCATACGCAAAACTGGAACGGTATGAAGGCAACGAGGCCCTTTTCGATCTGGTTAGGATGTCAATTGTCGCCACATACGTTGGTGAACCATTACACATCCATGCTGAAGGATTAAGGGGAACAGGCAAGACTACTATTATGAGGAGAGCACAGGATATATTGCCCAATATTAAGCGAATCAAGGGCTGCATTTATAATTGCGATCCGGCGGAACCTCATTGTCCACATCATCGGGAATTATCGGCCCAGGAGATTGCCGATTTAGGTGTTGAAGAAATCCCTATGCCGTTTTTAGAAATATCTCATTCTGCTAAGGTAGGCACAGTTGCCGGCAGCATTGACCTGGCGAAACTGACTGATGGCGAAAATCCCGAAGCACGTCTTCTCCCCGGGATTATTCCTCAGGCCCACCGAGGTATTATTTTCATTGATGAAATTAATCGCCTTGCTGACACAGCGCCAGAAATCACCGATATTTTGCTGGATGTAATGGGAACTAAACCCGGACATCTGCAAATTGAGGAAGCTGGTCTTCCGGTAGTTCACATAAAGGTCAATGTTTCTGTCTGGGCGGCTTCTAATCCTGACGAAGAGCCGGGGCCCCTGGAAGAGATACGAAGGCAGCTCTCTGATCGCTTCGATATGGTTTGTTATATGGGTAGGCCTACATCAATAGATGTTTTGGCCAAAATGCTTAAAGAAAATTATCATACTGCTAAATTACGCCCCGACAACGGTTCAGACCATGCAGAGGACTATAAAGAACAACATGTAAGATATACTCAGGCTTTATTAAAATGGGCTGAAGGTTATAGACGGGCTGATCTGCCGGATTTCTTGCGTAACTACATTGCTCGTCTTTATGTAAAGCATAACTTAGAAAGTATTAGAGCTATTGAGGCAATGCAGCAGGGAGCCGTGCTTTATAGCACAATAAAGGATAGAAATGAGGCAACGATAAACGATGTTACCCACATGCTGCCTTTAATCCTGAAGCATCGCTTAGATTCAGATACCCTTATTAGAGTGGTTAATGATATCGAAAAGGGTGGAAAAGAAAGTATGTTTAGTTTTGGAAATAAAAAGATCCCCAGTAAACCAGATCAAGTAGAAGAAAAGGACTATTTCAAAAGTGCCGCACGCCCTTTAGCAGATTTAAAACGGAAGGAACTTATAAATACTGAGAAATCTCTTGGTTTCAACATAGTCGACTAAAATGGAGGCATGTTCCATGGATAACGGACAAAGTAATATAGGTAATGCCACCTCGGTAGCTAATTATCTTAGTCTGTATCTGGGGCAGGATCAGGGAGTGCGTCTGGGTGAGAGTGTAGTAGTAAGCACTAAAGCCCATGCTCATATGCCTAAAAAAAAGATCAAGGGTCAGATTGAAATCTTATTAAACTGTGATGCGGGCAAGACCTATCTAAATTGTATGGATATGGATCAAATAGTCCATATTGATGTTTATCATCTAGATGGAGAAATTGATCCCCGGCATGTAGCGCGTGCAATATTTTGGGCCATTGATGAATATTGTATTAATGAAGATCCTCAACTGCAGTACGCGGATGATGTGCGTTTTAAATACGTATCAGCCTATGCTGAAAAAATACAGATTACTACTAATTTAGGCAAAGGATTGATTTATGACCTATTCCAAGATGAGCTTCAGCCATACACAGACGGCGAGGAAGGTCACGATCATGTGCATATTTTAGCGCGTCTTAACCGGGAGGAGTATCCCCTAATTTATATCATAGCTGCAACGGTAGAGACAGTAATACTGCAATCCGGCGTAAAACTCGCTCAGGTTCGCAACATAACTCACGGCAAACAAAAAAAAATGGAAGATGATTTTGGTAAATATATAAAACTACCCTGGAAAAAATTTAAAGGACAAAATGCTAGTTTCATGTCGCCTGATGAAAATGTTAATCAGTTGGTATTAAAGCTGGCCGAAAAATTTGGTGGGATAGAAGAGATCGAAGAATGGATGGAATGCTTTTCTACCAATATATTCAAAAGAAAGGGCGCCGAATTCCAGAAGAAAAAGTGGGGAGATGTAGACCATTATTTACAGCAGCTAGAAGAAATGGGTATGATGCAGAAGACGCCCTTGGGCCGAATATTGACCAAACAGGGTCTGGCAATCCAGGACTATGTCATCAAACATAAGATTGAACTGGAAACTGAGATCCGACGTAATATTCGCAAGGTGCCTGGCGGAAGCAAAACCCATTTCCGTAAAATGGGTCAATCGAAGCAAAAGACCACCAACATGGAATTTGTTGATTACAATAGAACTATTAATAAAGGTGAAACCACCTGGACGGGAAATCTTGCTGTTCCCGAGACCGTGATTCAGGCTGTAAAAAATGGTTTCCTACGTGGAGATCAACACTTTTCTATTAAGAAAGAAGATCTGCATTTTTATGATAAAAAAAGCTATATACCCATAGATATTTGCCTATTGATGGATGCCAGCGGCAGTATGGCTGGAGATAAAAGGCAGGCGGCCTCTTATCTTGCTCAACATCTACTGCTCACCGGCAAAGAAAGGGTAGCAGTGGTCACCTTCCAGGAACGTTCTTCTCTGGTAGTGGCTCCGTTTACTCGTAGTCTAAGCGTTTTGAACAAGGGCCTTGCAACTATTAATCCTGCAGGTATGACGCCCATGGCTCACGGAATAATGACGGCATTAGACTTGATTAAAAAAAGCCGGGTACGTAATCCTCTTCTGGTTATGATCACGGATGGGATTCCTAATGCTCCGCTGTGGACTTTGGATGCTCAAGCTGATGCCCTATCGGCCGCGGCTAAATTGCCAGACCAAGAAATACGCTTTATTTGTATCGGGATGGAATCAAATGCTTCCTTCATGGAAAAATTATCTAAAGCCGGTGAGGGAGCGCTTTATCTGGTGGATGATTTAAATAAAGAAAATCTTATTAATTTAGTGCGTTATGAAAAAAAATCAATATCAAATAAATAAATTGATTAGTGCAAAAGTCCCGGAAAAGTTACTCATTTAAAAAATACTCCTGCAGAAACAACTGATCATTTTTACCTTGGCATATCGATGAGTCATGCCTTACTTCTATTCGCCCTATTTTAAGTATTTATTGCATATTTTCTTCATATACATCATAATGAGGATAGAAAATATAATAATTAAGGCAAAGCTAAACACAAAAATATTTCTTCTATCTATTAAAAATTCTAGCTTATATAGATTGCTGCCAGCCTGCAAATATTCCTATTTTCTTACCTATGCTTCTTATTTGGAGGATATATGAAAATAAACGCACTAAATATTTTAGTAATAGGAATTTTGTCCTACTATCTAATAAAAGGATTAATATTTTTACTTATGTGGCAGACATTAGTAGTCATGGAGGACAAAGGTAAAAAGAGAATATCCAGGCAAAAAGAGGAACGAAGAGAGGCCATGAAAAGAAGGCGCGAGATAAGGGACAACTCCAAATCCTAATCCAAGGGGGTCTGTTATTTGTTTACCAGCCTGCAGATTAAGTTTTTGCTTTGTATAGCGATAATAATTATTATTACAGCAGGTTTTGCCATTTTAATTTCACGCCAAATGAGAAAAATGAGCAAGAAGGCTCTAACAGCCAAGCAGCGCCCCAAGAATTTTCAGTTGGATGGTAATCAAATGAAACACCCAGACGAATAATTTTCAACTATATAAACCTGACTGTGGTCAGGTTTTTTTATGGCATAATAGCGTAGGAATAAAATAATCTGACTATGGCAAGAATCCGAATATAAATCCCGGAGGTGGACATTATGAAGGAACCCATTAATTCCCCTGGGGTATGGTATCAGGTATTAAAAAGCAGATTCACCAAGGTAAAATGGAACATATTTTTGCCCTGGGTAATAAAATGTCTTATTATTATATAAAAAGGGGCAACCTGAGTAAACAAGGTTTACATTATCATTAATTTTGAGCAGAGCGAACATGAATCATACCCGCAACCTTAACGGCGACCATAGGGAGCATCAGGAGTATCCGCAACATTAATAGTAGAGCCGTAGCGAACATCAGTAGTACCCGAAGGGTGAAGGGTGAAGGGTGAGGTATCTGGCGGGTGAAACCGTAAAGGAGGTAATTAATTGCTATATAGCTTAAATAATCTAAACAGTCTACAGATTAAATTTTTAATATTTATTGCTGTAGTTTTAGTAGTTACGGTTGGTTTTGCTATTTTGATCTGGCACCAGACCATAATTGTAGAAGCCAAAGCACTAGCAGCTAAAAAGCGGCAGCAGGAATACCAAAGCCAGCTTGATACAGAAGAGCCAGAAGCAGAGACCCAGATCTAACTACCTCATCGAGTAACTAACCTGACGGTGTCAGGTTTTTTTGTTTTTAAAACCTTCTTTAATATATTTTCAAGAATAAATGAAAAAGACAATGGCAAGAATCTTGTTAAAGTTATCGGGAGGGTTAAGAAATGAAAAAGGTATTTTTCTATATTATTATTTTTGTCATTATTTGTTTTTCAGGTGATTCTGCGCTGAAATACAGTATTGGGAAAGAAATTGACAGTCAATCTCCATATTACCTATCATTTGCATCTATCGGTGCAAATTTGCTTGAATCTCGATTAGACTGTTGGGCAAAAATAAGAACAGTCACTACAAATGAAGAAAGAGATCAAGCATTGATCAAGATCTTAAATCATCTTAATTTACCTGCCTCTCAAAACGATTTCCTTCACCAGGAAAATGAGGAAACAATGATAACTCAATATGACCTACATTATAATAATCAAAATTATTTCTTTCTCCTACAAACCAATAAGGCTAATAAAGAATCCTATTTTTTAATGACTGCCATCAGTACAAGAGAAGACCAACAGATGAGAAATGATGAAATGAAATTAAAGGAAATTATGGACTGTAAATCTTACTATCTATATAAAGGCTTAATAAATGCGCGACCAGATTATACTGGTCAAGAAGAACTTCTTAGGGTAGTTATGAAAAATTTAAATGCTGAAACCAATGACGTTTATCGAGACAACAAAGTAATAAGTATGACCGGGTTTAGTTCTAAATTAGAACAAAATAAGAACTATGAAGTAGACATAGAGGGTAACAAAAGCAATGTTCAGGCTGCTATTAGAAATAATAAAGAAGGTAAAACCGAGATTTATTTAGGTTTTCCACTTTTATTAAATGATTATTAGATAAAATATTGAAAAATGACATGGGAGGTGATATTTAAAATTTGAAAATAATGATAAGTGGAAAAGCCATATTAACAGGCGAAGTAGAAATTAGTTCATCCAAGAATGCAATATTACCAATTTTGGCAGCATCACTTTTGACTGATGAAGATGTTGAAATTCGTAAAGTACCCAATATCAACGATGTAATTATCACCAAAGAATTATTATCCAAGCTAGGAATAAAGGTAAAGCATGACCAAGCTAATTTAACGCTGTCTGGTAAAGTCAACTCAACTCATCCGCCTTACGAACTCGTCAGGCAAATCAGAGCTTCTTTTTTAGTAATGGGACCTCTTCTGGCACGCAAAGGAAAGGTT
>Ga0209639_1000551_pt1 | contig 50939 bp, 48 predicted proteins | sample EPASupsiteHSE605_FD_187268 | JGI IMG/M metagenome (GOLD analysis project Ga0209639, IMG submission 187268) | Bioremediated contaminated groundwater from EPA Superfund site, New Mexico - Sample HSE6-05 (SPAdes) (version 2) | ecosystem: Environmental > Aquatic > Deep subsurface > Groundwater >... | reverse complement strand
GCACTTATGCTTTCTGCCATTTTGCGGTCCAGTTTCATCGTATCCCCCCTTCCCGGGTTGCATTAGTAAATCTATCTAATTTGAGAATAAAGGATAATACAGATTCAAAATTTCCTTTATCGCCAAGCATTTTTAATTGATCAAAAGTTTTTTGCCTATGATATTCTGATTTTTTTTGTTCTACCCGTATAATGAATTCTTCTATTTCCCTAGCTTCATCAGGATTGCTTTTATCCATAAGCATAGCTATCCGAGCATAAGCAGATTCTAAACCCTCGGCAGAAGCAATATGCCTCATATCTCTCATCTTTTTTATCTGGTCCCCCTGTAACTGGTCATAATTCGCAGCCAGAGCCTGGTAATCAGGGTTGGCGAAGAATTTTATCCCAATCCTCGTTTTTATTTTGGTAAACACTCGATCATCTTTCAGCATTGCTGCCAATATTTTCTCCTGAATACCATATTTACCGTACTTATTATTATCCCGTTTTATTTCAATATTATTCCTATTTTGAGTCTTATACTGGCTATTATGGCCTTGTTTTAACTCCCCATGGACAATATTTTCCTCAACTCGTAATTTTTGTGCCAGCAACTTGATAAAAAAATCTTTCTCTAGAACACTTGATAAACTATTAATATCTTCTTTTAGTAAGCTGATTATATGTATCTTTTGTTCTAAATCAAGGGCAGGTGCAGCATTAATATACCGGTTTAATTTAAATTCTATATCACTACACCCATTATTCTTTATATAATGCCAAAATCCCTCTTTCCCATAATAATCTATAAATTCATCTGGATCCTTGCCTGCGGGAAGGCTAATTACTTCTACCTTTAACTCCGCTGCCCGCAGAACGCTTATAGCCCGGAGAGTCTCTCGCTGCCCGGCTTCATCCCCATCGTACAGAATCACTACTTTCTCTGTGTACCTGCGCAACAAGCGGGACTGTTCTTCGGTAAGAGCCGTTCCCAGAGAAGCTACCACATTCTTTACTCCTGATTGCTGTAATTTAATACAGTCCATATAACCTTCTACCAAAAAAGCGGTGTTGCTCTCTCTTATAGTTTCTCGCGCTTGTGACAAGCCATAAAGATTATTACGTTTGGAAAACAACTCAGTTTCAGGAGTATTCAGGTATTTAGGAAGGCCATCCCCCATACTTCTGCCCCCAAATCCCACTACATCCTGGTGATATTGCAATATAGGAAATATAATACGCTGACGAAATAAATCGTAATAGCGATTCTGACCTTCACTACGCTTAATTAGTCCTGATGATTTCACAATATCAGCTGAAAATCCTTTTTTGAGTAAATAATCCTCAATCTTGTTCCATTCATCTAAAGCATAGCCTAACTTAAAGGTATTTATGGTTTCTTGTGTAATCCCCCGTTTATTTAAATACTCACGGGCGGCATAGCCTTTATCACTTGCTAAAACCTCCTGATAGAACTGGGCTGCAGCATTATTAACAGCAATAATCTGTTTGCGCTTGTCTATCACTTTCCTATCCTGGAGACGATTAATCTCAATGCCAGCTTTGGCGGCCAATATTTCTAAAGCCTCTTTAAATTCCAGCCCATCCTTTTTCATAATAAAGGAAAAAATATTCCCGCCTGCATGACATCCAAAACAATAATACATCTGTTTGTCACGATTCACACTGAACGAAGGGGTTTTTTCCTGATGGAATGGACATAAGCCCCAATAATTGTTGCCTTTACGACTGAGGTGAACAGTTTCAGATATAAATTCTACGATGTCAATTCGAGATTCAATTTCTCGAATATTCTGTTCATCTTCATATTTTGCCATTGCTTCCACCTACTATTCTATATTGACAGGAAAATCCCTTTTTAATACAAAGAAAATGTCTAAAATCCATTTATTTTTATCAAATTAAGATTGGTCGGTCGTTTCGAATAACCTACAGGCATCCGGAACCAAAGATTTGGGAATATAAATATCCTTAAAGAGCGTTACACAATATGCATCACTCATCCCTGATATATAGTCCACGACAGCTCTTTCCAATCCTTCTTCCTCTGCAATTTGCAGGTAAACAGGACTCATTTTATTGGGAAACTTTTTGTAATAGTCAAAAAGATTGGCGATTATAAACATTGCGCGACTTCTCTCAGCTTTACATACAGATCCCCGGTAAATGTTATCGAACATGAACTCCCGTAATCCCAGTAATGCTCTTTCTATTACCGGACTTGGTTCTACCATAGGTGAGCCTGCCGCCATCAGTCTGCGGGTGTTATAAATAGTATCTGTTACCAGGGTTGCAATTCTCTGACTATGAGTAGTACCCAAAACATCAAGAAATTCTTGAGGAATTTGTTCAAGGGTTAATAATCCAGCACGAATGGAATCATCAATATCGTGTTGTACATATGCAATTTTATCGCTTATGCGAATAACCTGCCCTTCCAGGGTATAAGCCCGCTTTTCTCCTTTTCCATAGCCGCTGTGATGCAAAACCCCATCAAGAACCTCTGCACTTAAATTCAAACCACATCTATCCCGGTGCTGCTCAACTCTGGTCAAAACTCGTATGCTGTTTTCATTATGACGAAAATGGCCTCCCGTTAATTCGTCAAGTATTTGTTCACCGGAATGAGCAAAAGGTGTATGTCCCACATCATGGGCCAAAGCGATAGCCTCAATAAGATCTATGTTTAAGTTCAAACCTACACCGATAGTCTTGGCTATTTGGTTAACTTCCAGAGTGTGGGTAAGCCGTGTACGATAATGATCACCCGGTGGAGCTACAAAGACTTGCGTCTTGTGTTTAAGACGTCGAAAAGATTTAGAATGCACCACTCTATCCCGGTCTATCATAAAGCAGGTGCGAATAGGATCTGGGTCTTCCTGCAGCTGCCTTCCCCCGGACTTATTAGCAAGCGTAGCCATGGAATTCAGACCTGACATTTCTCTCGCTTCGATTTCTTCCCGAACCGTCATTTTTTTCACCTCATCTGTGAATAAAAAAATCCTTAGCCTTTAAGGTTAAGAATTATAGAACATTAGAAATCTCTTTAATAGAATCATTCTGTTTAGCTCTTTATCCCACCGACAAAACTTCCACATTTCTCTACATATTTTATACTACAATGCATACCTTAATTCCTCTAATTATTCAAAATAAATATTGACATTTAGTTCACAATATAAAAAAGCCCCGGTACTTGTTTAAGTACCGGGCTCAGGGTATCGAAAAAGTCGACACCCTGCCAGAGCGAGCAAAGGAAGTGAAGAAGAAGCCGCTAATAATTTAATATGCCAATCCTGCAGCTCTATGGACCGCTGCCTGATGAGCAGGATCAAGATTATCTGTTCCATGAGTTCGGCTATTTAGAAAATGAATGCAGAAATGCCCTGGAAAGTTATTATCCCAAATGCTGCGTTGACCATGGGGCATGCCATTTTGTGAGGCGGCAAATACTCGGCCATCAACCGAAACTAATATAGCTCTGCGTGCCCAGCTCCATTGTCCACCGTAAATTTTCAGCATAGTGGCAGTATCAGCAGCTGTCCGAGGCTGACTATCTGCATGTTTGCTGCCCCCCTTGCGCACTACCTGGTATGACAGGCCAGTATTTAAATCCGTAATTGTTGCTACATCACCAATGGCAAATACTTTACTGGCTACTGTCCACCAGTCTGCCATCTCACCAAAACGGGTGTTGCCTCTGGAAGGCACTGATGTATTAACCCTGGTTGGAATAACCAGGCGCAGACCCGGGGGTAAGACCCATGATGTGATACCATTTTGCTGTCGTATAGCTTGTACTGTAGTACCATACCTTAATGCTACGGCCTCTAAACTATCACCCCATTTGAGCACATAAGTAGAATTGTTTAATACATTAGTCAGGGCCGCTCTGGTATTATTTCCAACGATTCCGTCAGCTGCAAGCCCTTGAGTCTTTTGAAACCCAATAACCGCATTATATGTATTTTTACCAAAAATACCATCCACACCATAAGTATTATATCCAAGAATGCTTAAATCAGCTTGCAGAGTCCTGACATCTTCACCACTAGAACCCCAAGCCAGAGTCCTGGTACTTTCGCTGGCTATTGCCGGGCTGACAGCGGCGGTTATTATCAAACATAAAATAAGAGCTAGCATTATATGCCTTGGTAATTTACATCTGCTAAGTTTCATTTAAAAATCACCTCCTTTCAAACTCACAATTCTACATCTAAATTTTATCTTTTTCGGCAATTACTAGACAAATTGCTTATATACCTTACATTTGGCTTCACCCTGTCTAAGCAGGGGTTAGCTGGTAACCTGCATAACTTCTGGTTTAATTCTTACCAAATAAGTACCAATGGCAAATATTACCCTCTTCAAAAATAATAAAGAGCCCCGGCAAAACCGGGGCTCCTCTTATAAATCCGAAATGATATAGATCTATTTGTTCTTAATCTGGGCATGGGCTGCTGCCAGCCGGGCAATTGGAATTCTATATGGTGAACAGCTTACATAGTTTAATCCTATAAGATGGCAGAATTCTACTGAGCTGGGCTCCCCTCCATGTTCCCCACATATCCCCATTAGGATACCAGGTCTGGTTCCCCGGGCTTTTTCCACAGCCATTTTCATCAGGGATCCTACTCCCTTCCGATCGAGTACAGCAAAGGGGTTATCCTTCATTATCTTTCTTTCCAGATAAACAGGAATGAACTTGCCTTCGGCATCATCCCGGCTAAATCCAAAGGTTGTCTGCGTTAAATCATTGGTACCGAAGGAAAAGAACTCAGCCTGTTTAGCAATTTCATCCGCGGTCACACAGGCTCTGGGAAGCTCCAGCATAGTTCCCAGAACAAAATCCAGTTCAACATTACGTTCTTTCTTAATTTCATCATAAACATTAAGAATATCTTCTCTCAACAAGGAGAATTCCATCTGGTCCATAACCAGCGGGATTTCTATTTCAGCAAAGGTCTCTACCCCTTCAGCCTTAAGTAAGTACATTGCTTCAAAGATTGCCCGGGCTTGCATGATGTATATCTCCGGGTAAGTTAGACCCAGACGGCATCCGCGATGACCCAGCATTGGATTTGCCTCCGAAAGCTTATGTATCTTTTTGAGCAGTTCCTCTTTTTCAAAGATATCATATTTACTGGCGTTATTATGTTTCATCTCAGCCATTTCCAACATCAGTGACTCATGATCCGGAAGGAATTCATGCAGGGGAGGATCCAGTAAACGAATCGTAACCGGGTATGGAGCCATGGCTTTTAGTATTCCATAAAAATCATCGCGTTGGAAAGGTAATAATTTGGCTAAGGCAGCTTCCCGATCAGCCAGGTTTTCTGCCAGTATCATTTCTTGTACGATGGGCAGCCGTTCCTGAGCCATGAACATATGCTCAGTCCGGCATAAACCGATGCCCTCAGCTCCAAACTCTCTCGCTTTGATAGCATCTTCAGGAGTATCAGCATTAGCTCTAACCGCCAGCCTTTTTATATCATTAGCCCAGCCCAGAAGGGTCTCAAATTCATCAGACAGTGTAGGCTCTATCATGGCTACTTCGCCCACCATGACTTTACCAGTAGCGCCATCCAGGGTAATAATATCGCCTTCTTTAACTATGACTCCATTGACGCTGAACATCTTACCTTCAGTATCTATTTTAATACTCTCACATCCGCAGACACAGGGTTTACCCATGCCTCGGGCAACAACTGCAGCATGGGAAGTCATACCTCCACGGGCGGTAAGGACTCCTTGCGAGTAGACGATACCATGTATATCATCAGGAGCAGTTTCATTGCGAACTAGAACTACTTTCTCGCCTGCTTCTCCCAGCTTTTCAGCCAAATCCGCATCAAGAACAACTTTACCGCAGGCTGCTCCAGGAGAAGCAGGCAGTCCTTGAGCAATAGGCTCTAATTGCACCGAGTTGTCAATTTGTCTATGTAATAACTGATCAATCTGCTCGGGATCTACTCTTAGCAGAGCTTCTTCTTTAGTGATTAATCCTTCACTCACCATGTCAACAGCAATCTTTACTGCTGCCTTAGCAGTCCTCTTACCTGTCCGGGTTTGCAGCATATAAAGAATCCCTTTTTCCACAGTAAACTCGATATCTTGCATATCACGGTAGTGATTTTCCAGGTTAGTACATGTATCGATAAACTGTTGGTACACGGAGGGTAAGCCTTCTTTTAAACGGGATATTGGTAAGGGCGTTCTAATTCCAGCCACTACATCTTCTCCCTGGGCATTAACCAAAAACTCTCCATATAATTCCTTCGCGCCTGTTGAAGGGCTGCGAGTAAACGCCACTCCGGTACCGCAATCCTCACCTAGATTTCCAAATGCCATACATTGGACATTTACTGCTGTTCCCAGGTCATCCGGAATTTTATTTATGCGTCTGTAAACAATAGCTCTCTGGTTTTTCCAGGAATTGAATACCGCTTTAATTGCCATTATGAGTTGTTCTTTTACATCCTGCGGAAATTTGAAACCTTTCTGACGCTCTACAAGTTCCTTGTATTCGTCAATTATTTCCTTAAGTTCTCCGGCTGGAATTTCATAATCAAATATTAACCCTAATTTGCGTTTATATTTTTCTACGATTTCTTCAAAGTCAGCATGCTCAATTTCCAGAACTACATTACCAAACATTTGAATAAAACGCCGGTAGCAGTCATAGGCAAATCTGTCATCTCCTGAAAGTGTGGCCAGTCCCTGTACTGATTCATCGTTAAGTCCCAGGTTTAATATGGTATCCATCATACCTGGCATTGAGACTGCAGCTCCAGACCTTACTGAAACTAGCAGCGGGTTGCTCTTATCCCCAAACTTCTTGCCGGTTCTCTCTTCCAATGTCCCCAGAGCTGTGAAAGCGTCTTCAAGCATCCCAGCAGGAAACTCCTGATTGAGAGCCAGATATTCATTACAGGCCTCGGCACTTATGGTAAAGCCTGGAGGAACGGGTAGGCCTATTTTTGTCATTTCAGCCAGGTTGGCTCCTTTGCCTCCCAAAACCGTACGCATATCAGCCTTACCCTCTTCGAATAAATAGATGAATTTCTTGTTAGACATTGCTTAACCTCCTATAGTAGATTTCTAGTATTTTGCTGGCTGTTTCTTCCACAGCTCGATTAGTTACATCAATAACTGGGCAGCCTAGTTTCTTCATAATTTTATCTGCATACTCCAACTCTTCCAGGATTCGCTCAAAATTAGCATAGCTGGCCTGCCCGGTCAGCCCTAGAGTTTTTAGCCGTTCAGTACGGATATTATTTAATAAATCCGGTTTAATAACCAGACCAATTACCTTCCCCCGCTCAACTTTGAACAGCTCTTCAGGCGGTAATACTTCAGGAACCAGCGGTACATTAGCAACTTTTATGCGTTTATGTGCTAAATACATGGAAAGAGGCGTTTTAGAAGTTCTTGAAACACCAACCAGCACAATATCTGCCTGGGTAACTCCCCGTGGATCCTTACCATCGTCATAACGAACCGCAAACTCTACTGCTTCGACCCGGCGATAGTACATCTCATCCACTTTCCGCAATAGGCCTGGTTCTCGTTTGGGAACCATATGGCTGGCTTCCTCAAAGGCATTAATAATTGGCCCTAAAATATCAACGCATACTACTCCGGCTTTAGCAGCCTCCTGCCTAAGATATTCTGCCAGTTCATCCAAAACCAGCGTATAGGCAATTAAGAAATTATTCTCTACTGCCTGATGTACAATTTCCTCCAATGTAGCTTCATCCGATATATTTGGAACTTGTCTGATTTCCATGGTTCCAGAGTTAAACTGACTGGCAGCAGCTCTAACCACCATCTCTGCAGTCTCACCAATAGAGTCAGACACAATATAAACCCCTGGTAAATGATTTGCCAAAATCTAAAACCTCCTTGTTTATTTAAAGGCCAGGTCTAGAAACAACCGGGTTATGTTCGTCTTTGTAATCCTGCCTACAACCTCTAGGTCTTCCTCACCTGGCATACCGATGAATCGCTTAACAACCGGCAAGGAATCCACTTCATGCTCAACAATTTTTTTAACTGCCTCTACTACGGTATCCTCTCCAGTGGCAGTAATGACATTAGGCATACGCGTCATAATTACACTGACCGGCATCTGATGGATATCCACCTGCCCCAGCGTAGTCTTCAAAAGATCTTTTCGAGACACCAGCCCCACCAAATAATTGTCTTCATCGACTACAAAAATACTACCGGTGTCTTCTAAAAACAATGTCACAATCGCATCGTATATACTGCATTTTTCTTTTACTACTACGGCCATAGACATAATATCCTTAACCCGGTACATGTTCAGGATTTTCTTGATTTGGTTGTGGGCTCCATCGGTTTTATAGGTATATCCTACCCGGGGCTTGGCCTCAAGATAACCCGACATGGTCAACACAGCCAAATCTGGACGCAATGCAGCCCGGGTAACCTCTAACAGCTCGGCAATATTCTCGCCGGTAATAGGGCCATGGTTTTTAACAATATCCAGGATTTTTTCTTGGCGATCATTTAGTTCGATTATTTTCACCACCCAATTATGCTATACTGTTTAGGCAAAACCACTCTAATTATATATACTATATAGACTAAAAAAATCCTGTTTGGCAAGAAAATTTTTATGGCATGACCTTGCTAAAATCTGCCAGGCGGCTGCATAAACCAGCAATGGCCTTTAACATCCCCAATCTAACCGCTTTCAGTTCTTCATCTTCTACCATAACCATAACTGCATCAAAAAACCGATCAATATCTTTGCGCATTCCGGCCAGTAATTCGAGAACTTCTATAAACCTTTTTTCTTCAACTGCTTTTTCTACCTCCGGCTTAAGGCGCAGGTAGCTCTCGTAAAGCGTCTTTTCACTAGCATCTTGCATAACCTCAACCTGTACCTTATCACTATCCCACTTCTTAGAAAGGTTATATGAGCGATTGAATACTACCTGGAAATCATCCCAGGAGGGAGAAGTTTTAAATTCGCGAACTGCCTCAGCCCTTAATATGATTTGGTTTAAGTCACTTCCAGATTTATAAAGTACCGCATCTATCACATCGTAGGACAGTCCCCGGTCCAACATAACTCCCCGCATTCTTTGCAGGATAAAATCCATAAGTTCTGACACGGTTTCCTCTTGACTTTTATCCGGTTTAAGATTCAGTAGTCCCTGATAAGCCTGAGCTATCAGTTTACGTAAATCCATTTTCAACTTTAAGTCAATTATCACGTTAACAATCCCTAGAGCCTGGCGCCTTAAAGCATAAGGATCCTGGGAACCCGAGGGTTTAATACCAATCGCGAAAAAGGCCGTTAGATTACAAATCTTCTCCGCAAGAGACAAAGCTGTACCGGTTTCTGAAGAGGGTAGGCCATCTCCGGCAAATCTGGGGAGGTAATGCTCCAGTATGGCCTCAGCTACCTCACTATCTTCTTTTCCCTTCATGGCATAATAACGGCCCATAATTCCCTGCAGTTCAGGGAATTCATACACCATATTACTGAGCAGATCTGCTTTGCATAGATAAGCTGCCCGGTCGAGTTTTTCAGGAGTGCTAAGCCCATTCTCACGTCCAATATAAACCGCCAACTCGCGTAATCGTTCTACCTTATCTAAAACACTGCCTAGTCGCTCGTGGAATAACACGTTCTTAAGACCTGGAACTAATTCTGACAATTCTTTACCGGTATCTTCGTTCCAGAAAAACAGAGCATCCTCCAAGCGGGCCTTCAAAACTCTTTCGTTACCGGCTTTGACCAAATCAAGACGATAATCGGTACCATTCCTTACTCCTATAAACCCCGGCAAGAGTTTATCCAAGTTATCAAAAACCGGGAAGTAGCGTTGGTGCTCGATCATACTGGTAGTCAAGACTTCAGGGGGAACATCCAAGTATGAAGCTGAAAATTCGCCATAAAAAGCAGTTGGATATTCAAGCAGGAAGGTTACTTCATTCAACAGATCATCGTTTACCATGGCTCTTCCCCCTGCCTGGGAGGCCACTTCCTGAACCTGCTGCCAGATCATTTCCTTTCTCTTCTTCTGGTCTACTATTACGTAATGATCTTGCAATGCAGCGAAATATCCATCTATGTTTTCAACTTCAATTGGTTCGGGAGATAAAAAGCGATGTCCTAGAGTAAAATTAGAGCTCATTATATTTTCCACCTGTAAATCTATCATTTTTTCCCCGTATATAGCCATCAGCCATCTGATGGGACGAGCAAATCGGGTATGATAATAACCCCAGCGCATTGACTTCGGAAAACTCAGAGAGTTGATAATATTCAATAAAATACCGGGTAATAACTCTTCGGTTTGGCCTCCAATCTCTTTCTTAACAGCAAACACATATTCCACCCCGGCAAGTTCACGGATTTCCAGATCAGCTACTTCCATCCCTTGATTGCGTGCAAACCCCATAGCAGCTTTACTGGGAAGGCCCTCCTTATCGAAGGCACTGCTTTTTTTAGGTCCCTTATTTTCAATTAAGGCATCAGCCTGTTTCTCTTCCATTCCTTTTATGTGAAGTACTAGACGGCGCGGAGTTCCCAGAGTATCAATAGCCTTATAATTAATTCTCTGCTCGTTTAATTTTTGCGCAGCTATATTTTTAAAATCATCCAGTGATCTGCCCATAAAGGCAGAAGGCATCTCTTCTACGCCAATTTCCAGAAGAAAATCTCTGCTCATTATTCCTGTACCTCCTCTGCCTTTAAAAGTTCTTTTCTTAACTTCTCATCTTTTAATAGCGGATAACCCAGCCGTTCTCTTTGTTCCAAGTATTCTTTGGCAACCATACGGGCCAGATTGCGAACCCGGCCAATATACCCGGTACGTTCTGTAACACTGATAGCTCCCCGCGCATCCAGCAGGTTAAAAAGATGTGAGCATTTCAGCACATAATCGTAGGCAGGTTGAGGCAGGTGCAGGGAAGCGACTCTTTGTGCTTCCTCTTCACAAAGGCTGAACATGGTAGTCAGAGTAGCTGGATCAGAAGCTGTAAAGTTATAATGAGAATAATCTACTTCAGACTGATGATGAACATCTGCATAACTGATTTCATCAACCCATTCAATATCGTAAACACTTTCCTTATTTTGAATATACATGGCAATACGCTCTATACCATAAGTAATCTCTGCACAAACTGGGTAACAATCAAAGCTCCCGCACTGCTGAAAATAGGTAAACTGAGTGATTTCCATCCCGTCCAGCCATACTTCCCACCCCAGTCCCCAGGCACCCAGGGTAGGCGATTCCCAGTTGTCCTCAACTAGTCTTATATCGTGTTTTTCTGGTTCAATACCCAGCTTACGCAGGCTCTCAAGATAAAGGTCAATTACATTATCGGGAGAAGGCTTCAGAATCACCTGAAACTGGTAGTAATGCTGGAGTCGATTGGGGTTTTCCCCATACCTGCCGTCCGTGGGACGGCGGGAAGGTTCTACATAAGCTACTTTCCATGGCTCCGGGCCCAGACTGCGTAAAAATGTAGCAGGGTTCATAGTTCCAGCACCCTTTTCCATATCATAGGGCTGTTGAATAATACACCCCTGTTTGCCCCAATAATCCTGCAGGTTCATTATAATCTCCTGAAAATTCATCTGCTTACCTCCTATGCAATGTTGCTGTTAATTAGAAAATACAGAGAACGATAGACGCGGGCATCGTAAATCGTTCTCTATATTCCGCGATAGTCATATCAGTCCGCGTGGTCCGCGTCTATCGTTCCCCAGAAATAAAAAACGCCCGTAATCCAACAGGGACGGGATCAACCCGCGGTTCCACCCTGATTGGCACGTGGCCCACCTCTTAAATGCCTATATACTCCGAAGTGCCTTCAGATAATGCCTTTACCGGGTTCCATCATTTCCGGCTTTCTGTAAAAGACTTTTTACCTTACTAATCTCCATCATTGTTTGGCTATTAAATTCATTGATAGTTTAACAATCGGATAGGGGCTTGTCAATTGGAAACCAACACTGCCTGTTTTAACCATCGGATAGTGTTTTTTACCTTAAATCTTCTCTCCAAGTGATATTCAAGGTATCTTTCCAAAAAAAACTCCAGCTGCTGCATGGCTATCGGTGAAGCCTTTACCCTCTGTATGGTCTGGAGGGAACCTTCACAGAGCAGCTTTATGAGAGCCACGCTCTCGCCCCTTAAGGTTATCAGCGAACTATTATGCCCCCCGCAGGAATCACATAATAAGCCACCTTCAACCAGGCTGAATCTATAATCTTTTAATTCTTTGCTGCCACAAATGGCACATTGGTTTACCACTGGTTTATATCCCAGGTTTACCAGCAGTTTACTTTCAAAATACCGTACCAGCAACAGATTTAAGCCATGCTCATTGATAAGTTCAAGAACCGGTACCAGAGCAGAATACAAATTGGGCAAAGGAGCCCGTTCCAGCAGGCTCTTATCCAGCAATTCCATAATATACATGGAGTAAAGTGTCCTGTTGATATCCTCCCGCGAATTACCGAAAAAGTCTATTATTTTACCTTGGGTAATTAAATCCATCTCCCGTCCCCGGTTATAAAATAATAGTGAATGGCAAAACGGCTGAACACAGCCGCGCAGACTGCTTTTAGCCTTTTTAACCCCTTTGGCTACTGCAGTTATTTTGCCCTCTTTTTCTGAAAATATCGTAAGAAGCTGATCGCTCTCTCTTAAATCGCGGTTTTTTAATATGATGGAACGGCTCTTATAATACATAATATCCTCCATCTCACCGCAGGAACGGTGATACAAATAGTAATGAAAACGGGGCGCAAACCACCTCGGCTTGTTCCATGATCCAATATTGTCGATTAATCAGCAACTTACAATATAACAGCTTAAAAACAAGTGCATGTAAACCTTTTAAGGCGGATACCAGCTTGGCTATCCGCTTCCGCCAAGGCTGTTAGTTTTGCCTGAATGCGGACACTTTGTAGACCTTAGCCTTTGGCTCGGTTTAATCCATGGAATTTTTTTACTCTGCATTCTTGGGTTCAATTTTCGCTCGCTTTCGGTATTCCTCAAGAAATTCCGGGGTTTTGGCTGTTTGGCTATACTCATATAACTCAGGGATATTTACGCTGACTGTCAATAGTTTAGCTATCCTCTTACTTTTACCTGCATTCTGTCCGACGGGGACAAGAGCGACAGCGCTCACGCTCAAAGCTATAGTCCAACATCTTCATTTATTTACCTTGTCGTTCCCGTGTTCTGCTTTTTACTGTTATCGTGCAAAGGGGTGCATTATTTTTACGTTTACCGCTTTAAAGACAGCGGTTACGAAATCGCCCTCTTTTTTACCGCTTTCCTGATATTCTTTTACCGGCATGATAGAGCTGATATGGTTTTCGCCAAATTTAATAGTTAATTGAGCCATGACATCACCCTCAACGACCTTAATAATTTGACCTGGCAGCCAATTCATTAATCCTTTGTTACTGGCTACATTTTGCGGTGTTGTTGTAATGGCTTGTTGTAGAGGCTCCGCCACGTCTTGTATTTCCCCCATGTGGTAATATTCATGGTACAAATTACACTCTTCTTCGGTCCTGGCACAAACACCGCATGCTTCGCATATCCTACATTCCCAGTACATGTCCTGCAACATTCTCTACTCCTGCTCATACGATTTTCTATATTAATCAGAATAATATTCCAATATAAAATATATATCAATGCTAATAAATGGAAAATATCCAGTTCATCGTACCTCGTAACGGTAAATAGTCTTGGATCCATGCGGACTTTGGTCTTTGGAATGATCAAATTAAATGCTCCCCTACATTAAATATCCATGTAGGGGAGCATTTAATTTGATCATATTGTTTGGTTAATAAACATGTACCAAGCTGAATTAGTTGCTCGGAAAAAATTTAACCTGATGATTATGATCTTTTACCAGCGTGCTGTACAATGAAGTATAGAACTGATCTTCTATCAACCAATCCACCAGCAGCAACGCTCGACAACTGTCTTCAACCTGATGGGTGTTACGGGAATTCCTTTGCCGGAGCTCTTCAAAGAAGTACTGCAAAACATTAAAAAACCCATAAGCAGAAATACCTCCTTACTGCCATCCCCTAGTGCCAACCGGACCTGGTTGAAAATTCAGGTCCTTACGGCTGCGCATCATAGCTTCCAGCTTCTGCAAATCTTCGCGGTGTTTAATAAAGACATTGAGAGTCTGCATAATGGTTTCTTCATTCATGTCATCCAATCCCAGCTGTATTAAAGCAGACGCCCAATCGAGCCTTATATAGCTCCTTTTTTTCTAAAATTTCCTATCTCTTTTTTTGAATAACCAGCTTCGTTTAACACTTGCTCAGTATGCTCGCCTAGTTGGGGAAATGTTAATTTTGCCACCCCCGGAGTCCCGGACAGCTTAATGGGAACGCCGGTCAAGGCTACCTCCTTGCCCGATCCTTTTACATTACTGAGCTTAAGAATCATATCTCGGGCTATAACCTGAGGATGAGCGCACATTTCTTCCAAAGTCAGAACCGGGGTAAAACAGATATCGCTTTTAGCAAAAAACTCTACCCACTCGTCCCGGGTCTTGCCCAACATAATAGCGCGGACATCAGCTTGTATATCCTGCTGCAGAGACATATTCCACTGTAGCTTTACATACTCCGGCCGCCCTATTTTATCACAGAATTCAGCCCAAAACTTATCTTCCACCGCACCCAGACTGACGTACCGGTCATCTTTGGCCTTATACACGTTATAGCAGGCATAACCACCCGTCAAAACATCATTGCCCCTTTCCGGAAGCCGCCCCCAGCCGGACCATTCTCCCAGGGTATATGCCAGCAAACTGATAGACCCATCCATCATGGCCACGTCACAGAGCTGTCCCAGGCCGGTTTTTTCCCGGCTGGATAAAGCCAGGAGAATAGCAATCACGGCATAAAGTGTACCCCCCGCAATATCTGCAATTTGCACTCCGGACATAGCCGGCATACCTTGGTAGGTTCCGGTTAGTTCGGTTACACCTGATAGGTTCAAGTAGTTAAGGTCATGGCCGGCAGCATCGCGCATCGGTCCGGTCATACCGTAGCCGGTTATAGCGCAATAGATAATACCCTCGTTTATGGCCCGTAGATTTTCATAATCCAGGCCCATTTTTCTCATAACCCCGGGGCGGAACTGATCCACAACCACATCGCTGGTAGCTACCAGTTTGCGGAAGATAGCCTTGCCCTCTTCTTTCTTAAGATCCAATGTAATAGATTTCTTGTTGCGGTTCACAGTATAAAAACGAGCACTCTCGTCTTCTATGAGCGGGGTTAAAGAGCGCCCTAGATCACCGCCCTTTGGATCTTCCACCTTTATTATTTCGGCTCCAAAATCAGCCAGGATCTGAGTGCAAAAAGGACCGGGGAGATACCTTGACAAATCCAATATTTTAATTCCCTCTAATGGTAAACTCATAATGCTCACTCCTCTCAAATCACTTTTAATTATTCTAAGTCACTAGCAGGCTATCTGACAATTCAGCCCCAAAACCATGCAGTCTTAAGGCTGTTATGAACTAAGGACAGCGCGGCACCTACTAGAATACTAACATTTCACGGTAGAAAATGCCTTCCGGGTCAACCGTTTAAAAAGGTTCCTGGCACCCGTAAAAGTGCCAGGAAAGGAAGAGGAGGTGTTCCAAGAGTGCATTCAGTCAAAACCATTATGGTTAATGACGGACTTGAAACCAAATGTCACCTAAGCTAATCCTGCCAACCATGGTGAAGTTTTTTAAGGCAGGAAAATACCTTCCGGGTCAACCGTATTATATAGTAGATTCAATTCATTGTAGGTAGGGGGCTTGGTTTCGCCGCTTACCCGAGAGATATTCAGTTTGAACATGCAGTTGTCCTGGACTTGTTCCGGGGTGAAACCGGGATGAACTGTTTCCAGATAGATAATTCCATCATCATCGAATTTGAATACGCCCATGTTGGATATTACAGCATAGGGGCCTCCCCGAAAGGCCTTGTTATATACTTCGTTCTTGTGAACAAAATCGCCGCTGGGCCATTTGGGAATCCACCAGCCCGGGGAAGTGATATAGCTGCAGCGTTCAACCCAGCGCCTTTTCTCCTGAACCATAATAAAAACAGTTCTTTTAGCCAGGGCGTTAATGTCGGCATTGCCGCCGCTGCCGGTGAGGCGTTTGCCCATAGGATAATAGCCGCCCATGGCAGTGGTATTGACGCTTCCGTATTGGTCTATTTCGGCGCCGCCCAGGAAAGCCATATCGACATTGCCTCTTCCCAATTGACCGAATACATCCCACAGACCGGAGGCAATTGAAGCCTGGTAGTGACACCGGGCATCGCCTACTGACATGGGGAGATCGATAGGACGGCCATCGATACTGCCAGCTTCATATATACAGACCGCATTAGGAGCATTAGTCTTTTGGGCCAGCATTATTGCCAGCATGGGCAGACCGGTGCCCGCAAATACCACCTCTCCGTCGGTAACCTGTCTTGCCGCCGAGACGGCCAGAAGGTCGATAGGTTTAAATTCTCCGATGCTGGCATAATCGTTGCTAGCCATTATCTCGACCCCCTTTTAACTTTTTGAGAATAACCCAGAGCAGCGCTGGCCTTAAGAGTTTCCAAACGGATGACGCCGAGTTTATCCAAATATTCTTGATGATCTTTAATCCCGAAAATCCATTCCTGGGCCCAGGCATCATAGCCCTCCTGGGTGCGGGTTTGGCTGAAGAAATCTTTAATGAACGCTCCATCAGCTTCATAGCAGCCATAACATCCGGTAGGATGGCCGGCCCAGGGGAGCTCAACCACATAATCAACCAGATGGGGCGGGAGCAGGTTGTGCTCAGGCGCACGGCGGATAAATTCTTCCGGAACGATCTGTTCAGCGATGACAATCAACTTGTCGGCTGCTTTCATGACTTCATCATCTGCATATTTCTGGCCTAATACTCTCACCGTGCCTTCAGTACCCACCATCTGAACATGAGCAATACACCAGTGGGGTTGGGCAGCGGGGACCAGGGCCACTTCAGCCCCGGTGAAATTTTCAGTATACATCTCGTATTTTTTAGCAGGTATTTTGGGATTGGAACCGTCCCGTAATCCCGCTTTGCCCAGCATGTCATATTCCGGATTTAAAATATCAGAACCAAGGGCGGCAAAGGTCGGCATAAAGGGGATGCCCTGGGCCCCTGCTACCAGACGGTACAGCATTTGTACGTGGCTGTAATCCTCACAGATTATCTCTCCGGCCTCAACCTTGCGAGACAGATTACCGGCTATCTTGCCGAACAATTCATGGCCACTCCAGCAGGACTCCCAGATCTTAACGCAACCGGCTCCAATCAGCATATCGTCATGTGTGCCGCCGTTGACCTCTATCAAATGCAGGTTTTTTTTGCCCTGACGAATCAGTTCCATGATGGCTGCCATTGGCCGACGCCAGATAGTGAATCCGCTAAAGGTTAGCGAATCGCCGTCGTTAATGAGGCTGATGGCCTCTGCCAGACTGACTTTTTGAGGTCTGCCCATAATATTTACCTCCCTTATTCATTAATGATACTAAAGTTCACAAAACCAATAAGGCAGCTTACCATTTACCGATAACTTCACGGCCAATGATCATACGCTGGATCTGGTTGGAGCCTTCATATATCTGAGTTATCTTAACATCTCTCATCATACGTTCGATTGGGAACTCACTGCAGTAACCATAGCCACCCATCAGCTGCACACAGTTGGTGGTTACTTCCATGCTGGTGTCAGTAGCAAACTTCTTGGCCATGGAGGCTTCCTTGTTATGGGGCAGCTTATTGTCTTTTAGCCAGGCGGCCCGATAGATCAACAATTGAGCGGCGTCCAAGGCGGTGGCCATATCCGCCACCATGAACTGCACACCTTGGTTGGCAGCGAGCGGCTTCCCGAATTGCTGCCTTTCTTTTATATACTGGGTGGTATATTCCAGGGCGCCTTCACCAATACCCAGACCTTGGGCAGCAATAGTGATACGTCCTCCAGCCAAGAGGCCCATTGCTACCTCGAAACCATTATTCTGTACACCCAGCATATTCTCTTTAGGAACCTTGACATTTTCAAAATACAATTCCACGGTGGGGGAACCATTCATACCCATCTTCTGCACTGGCTTGCTCATAGTGAATCCGGGGGTGTCTTTCTCAATCTGCAGACAGGTGATACCTTTACCGGACCCCTGGGTGGAGTCGCTCTTAACAAAGGTGCAATAGGTGGTGGCGATGCCGCCATTGGTAATGAATATCTTACTGCCGTTGATAATAAAGTGATCCCCCTTATCTTCGGCTTTACATTTAATAGAGGCGGCATCAGAGCCAGAGTTAGGTTCAGTTAGAGCGTAGGCTCCTATAATTTCTCCACTTGCCAATGCTCTAAGGTATTTTTGTTTTACCCTATCACCCCCGTAAAGCCAGGTACTCATGCAGCCCAGGCCGGTATGCACGCTCATTATAACGGCGGTAGAGGCACAGCATTTGGCTATTTCTTCTACAAACATGGCGAAGTCCAAATAGCTGGCCCCGGCTCCTCCCCATTCCTCGGGGATGGGAAGTCCTGTTAGTCCTAAACTGGCCATCTTTTTGAAGTTTTCCATGGGGAATTGGTGGGTCTTGTCAGTCTCAGCAGCGATAGGTTCGCACTCATTCTTGGCAAATTTCCTAAACATATCTCTCATCATTAAGGATTCGTCAGTTAATGCAAAATCCATAAATCTCAACTCCGATCATTTATTTTCCTTTAAACTGCGCTTTCCGTTTCTCAACAAAGGCTGTCATTCCTTCCTTCTGATCCTCGGTTGCAAAACATAACCCGAATATATCAGCTTCTATAGTCATAGCCCGGTCAATATCAGTCTGTATTCCCTCGTTAACTGCGTCCTTGCAGAAGCGCACTGCTATACCGCCGCGGGCGGCTATTTTGCGGGCCATGCCCTTAACATGCTCCATCAAGGTTTCAACCGGTAAAACCGCGTTGACCAATCCAATTCTTAAGGCTTCATTAGCATCAATGATATCTCCGGTATATAACAATTGCTTAGCCATGCCGGTACCAACAATGCGAGGCAAACGCTGGGTGCCGCCGAACCCCGGGGTAACCCCCAAACCTACCTCTGGCTGGCCAAACTTGCTTTTATGGGAACAGATCCTAAAATCACAAGCCATAGCCAATTCACAGCCGCCTCCCAGAGCAAAACCGTTGATGGCGGCAATTACGGGTTTGGACATGGTCTCGATCGCAGTAAAGGTTTCCTGCCCGATTAAACCAAACTGACGTCCCTCCAGGGCGTTGATGTTCAGCATATAGGTGATGTCAGCACCGGCTACAAAGGCTTTATCGCCTGCTCCAGTGATAATTAACACATCAACTTCCACATCATCTCTAACCAGTTCTACTGCGGCCTTAATTTCTAAAAGGGTGTCTTTGTTCAAAGCATTTAAGGCTTGGGGCCGATTAATGATCAGAGTAGCGATACGGTCTTCTTTTTCCAGGATGACATTTTGAAATCCCATAGCTCTTCCTCCTCCCAGAAACTTTATTTACTTGTAGTCAAAAATACCCTTGCCAACTTTGCGCCCCAGCCAGCCGGCCTGCACATACTGTTTCAACAGGGGAGAGGGACGATATTTGGGATCGCCGTAGCCCTGATACATAACATTTAAGATAGCCAGAACCGTATCCAGACCGATCAAGTCAGCCAGAGCGCAGGGTCCCATGGGATGGTTCATGCCCAGTTTCATGATGTTGTCAATGTTCTCAGCGGGAGCTACTCCTTCGTAAAGTTCCCACAGAGCTTCATTGATCATGACCTGTAGTACCCTGTTGGATATAAAGCCAGGTACGTCTTTGCACCATACCGGAACTTTGCCCATCTTAATTGAGGCTGCTTCAATAATGTTATAAACATCGTCGCTGGTAGCCAAACCCCTTATGACTTCAACCAACTTCATTACCGGCACCGGGTTCATGAAATGCATGCCGATTACCTGTTCAGGCCGATTGGTGCAGGCAGCGATCTGGGTAATGGGCAGAGAGGAGGTATTGCTGGCCAAGATAGCGTGGGCAGGAGCTATTTTATCAAGTTCGGCGAAGACTTTTTTCTTGATGTCAAAGTTTTCAACAATGGCTTCAACGATAAGATCGCAGTCGGAAGCATCTTCTAAACTGATAGAAGGCTTAATCCGTCCCAGGATGGTTGCTTTGTCATCTTCGGTTCTTTTGCCTTTGGAAACATCGCGGGCCAGGTTCTTTTCAATCAGGGCGATACCCTTGTTAACCAGATCCATATTAATGTCATATTGAATGGTCTCAAATCCGGCTTGGGCTGATACTTGGGCGATTCCACCCCCCATCTGGCCGGCGCCGATAACCATAATTTTTTTAATTTCCATTAAAGCTCCCTCCTTTTATTTAAAATGGTTTTGTATTTTAGTCAGGATCAACCCTGATCAGCATGGCATCGCCCTGCGCGTGTCCGGAGCAGATTCCGCAAACACCATATCCTCCGCCGCGGCGTCTTAATTCATAAGCAGTAGTCATGGCGATACGTGCTCCAGTCGCTCCGATAGGATGACCAAAAGCAATAGCACTTCCGTTTACATTAACCTTTTCAAACATTTCCTCTTTGGTCATTCCCAAAATAGCGCGAGCACTTACCAGAGCTACGGCTGCGAAGGCTTCGTTGATTTCAATAATATCTACATCTTTGTAAGTCATGCCGTTCTGTTCAAGAACCTTCTTGATGGATAGTCCCGGAACAGTAGCGATATCCTTGGTCTGTTGTGAAACTTCGGCATAATCAACAAAAGTAAATAGAGGTTTCAACCCTAATTCATCCGCTTTTTCCCGGCTCATAAACATACAGACATCCCCACCATCATTAACGCCGGGAGCATTCCCTGCCGTTATACTTCCTGGTTTGCCTGTAACTGGGCTTTTATGATTGAATACGGGTGGCAGTTTGGCCAGACCTTCCATGGTTGTTTGAGGTCTAGGTCCTTCATCCTGGCTCATTATTTCTTTGCCTTTTTTTATCTCAACGGGAAAAACTTCATCGACATACTTATTCTCGGCCATAGCTTTAACAGCCCGAATCTGAGATTGATATGCCCATTCGTCGTTATCTTCGCGGGTAAATCCAAATTCATCAGATACCTCGGAACCATGAATAGCCATATGACGATTATAGAAGGCATCCCACAGGCCATCATAAACCATTAGGTCTACGCAATCCGAATTAAGCAATCCCATGCGTTGCCCAAATCTCAAATTGGGAAGCGCATATGGGCAATTGCTCATGCTTTCCTGGCCACCAGCAATGACAATCTCAGCTCTTCCTGTCTGAATCGCCTGAATAGCGAGGTCCAATGTCTTTATTCCGGAAGAACATACTTTGTTAATGGTTATTGAAGGAACCGATTCCGGAAGCCCTGCCAGTATAGTAGCCTGACGACCAGGTATCTGACCGCATCCTGCCGGTACTACCTGCCCCATATACACGTAATCTACGTCCTCAGGTTTGACTTTCCCAGCGGTTCGTCTTAGAACTTCCTTAATAGCCAATGCCCCCAATTGAGGAGCATCATATTCCTTTAATTTTCCACCCATTACCCCATATGGAGTACGGCAAGCTTCAACACAAACAACTTCTCTAAGATTCTTAGATACATTATTTAATTTTTGCCCCATACCCGTAAAATCAGGCTTTCTTTCCCCAAATCCGGTAACGGGTACCGTCTTTTGGTAGTCGGAACGTTTCATTTCAAGTTTTTGAACAAAATCTGACATATTCTCTCCTCCTCGTTTTCAATTCGATGTCTTAACGTCACTTGTTTGTCTTCTACTGTGTAATTTTGATTTTACTGGTCTAGCTACGAGCCCCGCGGAGCCCCCTTATCTCACCTCCCTTACCAAAAAAATACCCCGACAGAATAATCATCTGGCGGGGCTCAATGGCTCTCAGCAAATCTATATATTAGAAAATGATTAACTTTGTTTCATTCTCTTTTTGTTTGGGCTACCTCGGAGCCATGGATGGCCATAGACAGTTATAAATAGCACACCATAGACCATCCCAGACCTTCAGGTCAACCACATTCTTATTGGGTATTCCCATCCGGGCCCCCCGTCTCATACCAGGTATTCCGAAAGGGATGTTGGACATTGATTCAATACCGCCACCCATGGCAATATCCAGGAATCCGCAGGCGATCATCTTATAGGCCAGACCACAAGTCACTATCCCGATGAACAGCACTTCTGCGGAAGTCCGGCTTTTAATCCTGCTTACCTTGCTGGTGCCTGCCCGCAGCCTGCTTGAACGACCTGACCATAATATAGATACTCTATCTGGCTAGGTTGATCCCAACCCGGTTTATTGCTTCTTTAAATGGTAAATTGTTATTTCAATAACCAATCTTTTTTTCCGCCAAGATAATATTTTGGATTTCGAATATGAGCTGTATGATTCCGCTCTCAAGATTGTCAGCCTTTACAACGTACTGGTTGCATTCTGGTTTTTCCCTCATTTCTACAAATGCTCTCTTTTGAGCATTATTCTTAATGCTTACCAGTCGATCAAGAATTTGCATGTTATCCATTTCGTTTTACACCTCTCTGCCTTCCTGTGATAAAAAAAAGCCCCGCTACAGTTTGTTAACCGGCGGAGCTCTATGGCTCTCATTGATAAAATAAATTAAGTTGATTTAAGTTACGTCTAAGATTTTCTCTTAATCCATACTGTCCTAAATAAAATAACCCCGCCACAGTCGATAATCTGGCGGAGCTCTATGGCCCTCATTTGCAGAATTGTTAGTTTATGGAGTTTTTCTATGGACCTAAACGACTGAATCTTTTAGACTAGGAAGGTCCAACGGATGGCTTATTGCCTGGATTTTACTAAATAGTTTATCTTGTAAAATATTACTTTCCCCGCAGCGAGGGCATTTAATTTCTAACCGCCTACAATCACTATATTTGCCTAATAGTTTGTTACACTTTCTGCACCTTAAGTCCTGCAAATTAACACACTCCTTTAACTCACTTGAATTAGTTTACGAGCAATGATTGATTACTATTTAGGTAAGTTGTGATTTGATCTTACCTAAATAGCTAAGCAATTATTATGCCAATTTTAATTGCAAAAAGAAAAACCCTTTATCGCGGGTTTTTAGCATAAATATTAAAGTAATTCCTTGTTATTGTTTTAACAACCGTTTCAGTTTTGTAACAACCAAGGGCCACAATATAGGCTGTACATGGCGTTCCCTTGGTTTGTCTATAAATTTCTTAATTTCCTGTTCTAAAATAAATGAACCCAACCCTATTAGCTTCAAAGTTAGTTTCTATTGATAATGTATATATTAATTTCTATTAACCGATTAATTTTAATTTAATTCAATTTGAAGTACAGATTGCGAAAGTCACCGTTCCATAATTGCACCCCGTGTTCCGTTTTCGGAACACGGGGTGCAATATATACTAACTTGGTTGGGACTAGGTTAGCTGGGTTCAGACGAACTCGTTTGAGTAATACCGTATTTGGCGGCTTTTCTTACAACTGTAGAAGCGGCCACCTCTAGTTCTTTGGCTATCTGCCGGGTAGTATGGCCTTTAGCATAAGCCTTTTCTAAAATCTGTTTTTCTACACTTTCTACTGCATATTGGAGCGGGATTATACCGGAAACAAACACCTCAGAAAGTCCTTCAAGCAAACCTTCTCCCATGTAGGGCGGCAGATCTTCCCGGGTCAATACATCATGAGTGGTAACAACCAGTAATCTCTCGATCAGGTTTTCCAGTTCCCTGACATTGCCGGGCCAGCTGTAACCCATAAAGATCTCCACTACGTCGGGAGATATGGTTTTATTCAGTTTATGCTTGCGGTTAAATAATTGCATAAAATGAACCACCAGAGATGGAATGTCTTCTTTTCGATCCCGCAGGGGAGGGATTTGAACGGGAACAACATTCAAGCGATAATACAGATCCTCGCGAAAAAGCTTTTTATCTACTAGCTCCAATAAATTACGGTTGGTTCCGGTTACAATACGAGCATCTATAGGCAGCGATTTTACTCCACCTACCCTAACTATTTCTTTATTCTGCAAAACTCGCAGAAGTTTTACCTGCAGATTATAGGGCAAATCCCCTATCTCATCTAAAAAAATAGTTCCTCCATTAGCTAATTGAAAGTAACCTGCTTTACCCTCTTTTTTAGCACCAGTGAAGGCTCCATAATCGTAACCAAATAATTCAGATTCCAAGAGGTTCTCAGGAATAGCTCCGCAGTTTACTTTAATAAAGGGTCCATTGTTGCGATTACTATAATTGTGAATCGTCTCCGCGATGAGCTCTTTCCCGGTCCCTGATTCCCCAGTAACTAGAATAGTAGACTCAAATTGGGCTAGTCTGACAACCGTGTTCAAAAGGCTCTTCATTTTGGCTGAATTAACGATCATCTTATTCGAACCATTATACTGTATTCGCAAGGTACGTAACTGGCTTTCATAATGTTGACTGAGACCTTCTACCTCTTCTAATTTCTGTTTCAGCACGTTGAGTTCAGTAATGTCCCTAACATTACAGACCACCCGGAAGATATTACCTGCTTCGTCAAAGACCGGGTTGCCAGTAACTAACGTCGTTTTACCGGTCTTCATTTCCTGCATAATGGTAACCGTTTCTCGTTTATCTAAAGCCAGGGATGATACAGACTCAGATACTAAACCCTCCATCTCTATATCTACTACATTTCTCCCCAGGAACATATCGGCACTTATACCGGTAATTCTTTCAAAGGCCTTGTTTAAGCGCATGGTAATTCCATCTCCATCAGTTATATACAAACCGTCAAACGACGAATCAATAATGGCATCCAATTCTTTATTGAGTTCTTTAAAATATTCTAATTCCCTGGATACTTCCTCTATTTCGGAAATGTCTTGCAGAATAGCTACCGCGCCAATAATCTTACCATCTTTTTTAATAGGTGAGCGGTTAGATATAAAGAAACGATCATTAAGTTTCACTTTCTTTAAAGTCTCTATCCTTCCGGTCTCAATTATATCCATAACATCACTGGTCGGCAGTACTTCTAATATATTCTTGCCAATAACATCATCTGCCTTCCTGCCAAGCAATCTTGCGGCCGATGAGTTCCAGATCTTGATCATACCTTTTTCATCAACTGAAATAATCATATTATGGACCGAGTTAATAATAGTTTCGTATTCAAGAGTAATGTTGCTGTAGGAATTAAAGAAGGCTATCGCAATATCTCCACGGGTAATAATCCCCACTACATTATTATCTTTATCCACTACGGGAAGTCGGGGTACAGTGGGATTTACCACGTCCCCAAACTCATCATCAGGGCTTCCCGTATAAACTTCGCGGGTCATAAAGTCCTCAACTGGTGACAGCACATCGATACCTCCAAGAAGCGTACGGTAAATATGCCTCTTGGTGAACAGACCGATAATTTTACCATCATCGTCAGTTACTGGTGCACCGTCTATCATGTTATCCAGAAATATTTGGGTTGCCTCCTTAACCGACTGAGAAGGTCGTAATGTGATAGGATTCGGAGTCATCATCTCCTTTAGTTTCAAAGATATCACCGCCTTGCCTTCAATTTAGCATAAAGAGCAATAAAATACATGAGAATAAATACATATGGTTTTCGACAAAAGTAAATGCTGGCTGCGGACAAAAAGGGGATAGTGTGTCCGCGGCGTCAATGGAAGGAGCTGCAACAAACTGGCTACATCTTGAATCAGGAATAATACGTCCAGCAGCCACTTGCCATAGGGGTCAGCATACATTCCGGGCTATTCCCTGCATATTGTACGGATGTATAGGGTGGTTATATTACCGCTGCCATAGGTTTCATAGAGCACCTGAATGCTGTTGTCGTCATAATCGAAAGTCATAAACCTTCGGTATTTTTTGTCGCTTAATTTTGTGTTCGAACTTGGGCAATAGCTAACTTTCTGCCATCGCTGAACTTAAAATCTCGCATGTCACACTCAGTTTTCTGAATAAAAAAAGACGAGAGACTTTACTGGAATGTTTAGGTGATAGGCTTAGATGGTACTACTTAAAGCGTAAGAATAGATCACTGACCTTTACTGGTTCATTTACTCTTTTTACTTCCTTACCCAGCTTTGATTTTATTGTGTTTATATAATTATCCGCTTGTAACGCGGATATTATATTATAATCGAAAGCCATATAAACCATATTGACATCCTCCAGACCTAAAGCCTGACAATTGCTTATCAGTCGAGAACTGTTCAGGGCGTATTCCTCGTTTATATATATATACATTTTCCCATTGTATTTACTTATCCTTGGTTTACATTTAGCTTCAAAAGGAATCTGGGGATTATTACTTATGGGTAGATTCCTTATAATGTCACTGGTAACCGCAGTGAGAGAACCTTCTGTTTTAACCAGCTTCCAACGGGGTACGGCAACCATAATTATCTTTGATTGGCTAGCTTGCAAAATATCACACAAGGTTTCAATCTTCATACCATCTCGAGTATATCCGTGGGCGGTATAACCTCTGAATTCAGGAACGATAATAATATCCGGAGCCAGCCCCAGTGTGGAGAGGTGGTGGCCTCCATCAAATATTACCACCCGGTAACCCTGGCTTCTTATTTTACCCAGAAAAGGCTTACCTTCATCTGTTGAATGCCATGTATCCAGGCCGGAGCATTCCACTATAACCTGTGCACCTGAGCTGAGGAACCGTTTCACTTCCTCCGGGTAATTACTATCTGTGTGAGGCGCTACAGCCTTTACCTTTGGGTTTTTCAATGCTAAATCCAGCTTTCTTAACCCCGGATTATATAAAACCTGATAATCTATTCTACTCGCAAAATAGCTGCCATACATATTAAGCACACTGTTATAACCCACTGATTTTAGTATATCAGATGGGTAGTTAACCATGACATATGCATAAGCAGCAGTTAAAGCAATCAATAAATATACAGTCTTTTTCCACATCAAAAAGTTTAGTCTCCCCTAGCCCCTCCCCTTTTTGTGTACTCCTCTACCAATTTTCCCGCGTTGCTGGTACCGAGCCTGGAAACCCCTGCCGAGAGCAGTTCCAGCGCAAAGTCTAGGTCTTTAATTCCTCCGGATGCCTTTATTTTAAGTTCCTCTGACTTATGACCATTAATTATTTCTATGTCCTCCAAAGTTACACCCCGAGTGGAAAACCCGGTAGATGTCTTTATATAGTCCGCATCGGTTTGGCTAATATAAATAGCAGTCATAGCCAACTCGAGCCCAGTTAATAGAGCTGTCTCAACTATGACCTTGAGAACGAAATCCTTCTTTTTCTTCAAGGCCGCTACAGCATCTATTTCCCGGATAACCGTATCATAGTCTTCATCCTTCACTGCTCCAATATTGATAACCATGTCAATTTCATCCGCACCATCTTCAAGAGCTTTGGCGGCAGAAAAAGCCTTGCTCTCCATTCCCTCTGCTCCCAACGGGAAGCCGATTACAGTACACAGCTTCACCTCGCTCCTATCCAGGAGCCTCTTAGCCAGAGCGAGCCGGTAAGGATGTACACAAACGGCACCTACTTTATACTTAACTGCCTCCATGCACAAAGCCTTTATATCGTTTTCACTTGCCTCTGGTTTAAGGTTGGTACTATCTAAAAAAGAAGCAATATCTATGACTCTCACTCTCCTCTCCCAAAGTAAATAGTCCCCTCATCGCTTTTGCAAGTATAGTTAACTGCACACTAGTTATAACCACTACATTATATGCGGTACCCTAATTGGTTTAAGTTATTTTCATTATCACGCCAGTTCTTTTTAACCTTAACCCATAAATCCAGATACACAGAAGAACCCAGCATTTTTTCTATATCGGTGCGTGACTGTTCACCAATCTTCTTAAGCATCTGCCCATTCTTACCAATTATGATGCCTTTTTGAGAATCCCTCTCGGTATGAATTACGGCTCTGACATAGACCTTGCCTGCTCCCTGATTTTTGAACTCCTCCACCTCCACTGCCAGAGAATGAGGAACCTCATCCCGGGTCAGTATTAAGGCTTTTTCTCTAATTAGCTCGGCCACAATAAATGATACAGGCTGATCAGTCAGATCATCTTCCGGGTAATATTGGGGACCTTCCACTAAATACTGAAAAGTTTTATTTAGCAGAGTGGACAAATTGGTACCCTGTACAGCAGATATCGGTATCAATTCTGTAAAGTTCATTTCATTATAAAAAGGTTTTACAAATTCTTTAACCGCTTCTTCCCCAACCAGATCAATTTTGTTTACCAAAAGAAACACCGGAACCTGAGCACTCTTTAACTGTTCTATAATGAACTGTTCACCCGCACCAAAAGGACGGCTGGCGTCGGTCATGTAGTAAATCAGATCAACTTCGTTGAAACTGCGGGTTGAGACCTTCAACATATATTCGCCTAGCAGATGCTTAGGCTTGTGTATGCCAGGGGTATCAATAAAAACAATTTGGCCCTCATCCGAGGTAAGAATCCCCTGAATCCTTGTTCTGGTAGTCTGGGGCTTCTCTGAAACGATGGCTATTTTTGAACCAATAAGCGTGTTGATTAAGGTTGATTTTCCCACGTTGGGCCTGCCTATAATACTTACAAATCCAGACTTCACTATTATTTACCCCTCCTGCTCGGATCATCCTGATTAAAACCAAAAACCTGATCATTATCGGCACCCACAAGAGGTACCGCGGAGGAAACATCCTTATTGAGAGAAAAAGCTTGTGGCAGCATCTCGCCCAAATAATATTCCCTTATTTCATCATTCTCATTGACGGAAATTATCTTGATATTAGCGGAGAATTCAGCCAGCACCTGAAGGCAGGCTCCGCACGGGTATATGTAGCCTTCACCGCTGCCTGCAATAGCTATAGAGTGAAATTCACGTTCCCCGGCGACAACGGCTGCAAATACTGCTATTCGTTCTGCACAGACAGTCAGGCCATAAGAGGCATTTTCTACATTAGCACCAGTAAATATGTGTCCTCCTGCTGTCAATAAAGCAGCTCCCACCTTGTAATTAGAATAGGGAGCATACGCATGTTTCTGTGCTTTTCTTGCCATCGCTGCCAGGTCACCAGATTTCATTTCTGTAATCTCCCTCACAAACTATAAATTAATTTCACCAGGCTAGGACCAAAGATTATAAATGCGACAATAACAGCATTAACTGCTGTCAGAAGAACTCCACCAGCCGCTAAATCTTTGGCTAATTTGGCTAGTGGATGGTAGTCCAGGGTAACAAGGTCTACCGTTCTCTCTATGGCAGTGTTAATAGTTTCCGCCGCTAAAACCATAAATATTGTAATATTTAATATAGCCCATTCCAGCTTGGATATCCCTAAAACAAGACCTAACCCAATCGAACATCCTGCAGCCAGTAAATGAATCTTCATGTTGTGCCCGCTGGATACCGAGCAAATAATTCCCCGAATCGCGCAGGAGAAACTATTGCCGAACCTGCTCATTTGTTTAATTCTACCTTTCCAGATTAACGCTTTTTAAAACTTTCTCTTGTAATTCCCTCATAACTTTTTCTTCTGCTTCGGTATCATGGTCAAACCCCAATAAATGCAACATCCCATGGGCTGCCAGAAACCCAAGCTCCCGGGCCATGCTGTGGCCGTATTCCTCACTTTGGGATTGCGCCTTCTCCATCGAAATAACGATATCTCCCAGTACATTTAGTTCGTTGGAAAAATCAAAATCAGGCTCGTCCTCAGCCAGCTCATTCATTGCAAAAGAAAGAACATCTGTATCTTTATCTTGGTCACGGTAGATTAAGTTAAGTTCTTGTATATAAGAATTATCAACCAACAGGATACTAACCTCAGAGTTTGCAGGCACGTTCCTTAATTTAGCCGCAGCATTTACAACACTAGTTATTACTTTCTCTAGATCTTTGCTGTAGCTAACCTTGTTCTGCTGGTTTATTATCATCGTCTCCAAAACGCTCTCTCCTTTTCGTAAGTTCTTGAACTATATCCGGGTATTCAATGCGTTTATGATAAACTCCTTCCAAAACCTTGCAGAAGCTGTTAGCAATTACATCCAGATCCTTGAAAGTCAGGTTACACTCTTCTAATTGACGATCATTCAATTTATCACGCAATATCTTACGAACCATAGTTCTAATGCTTTCCATATTAGGGTTAGGCAGGGAACGAACCGCAGCTTCAACTGCATCTGCCAGCATTACCAGAGCTACTTCTTTAGTTTGCGGTTTAGGTCCTTCATACCTGAAACTGTCCTCATTTACCATACCTTCGCCTTCCTCTTCAATGGCACGGTTGTAAAAATACTTAGCCAGACTGGTGCCATGATGCTCGGCAACAAAGTCAATGATTACCTGGGGCAGGCGTGCTTCCCTGGCTAATTCCACGCCTTCCTTGACATGGGAAGTAATAATCAATGCACTTAAGGCGGGCGCAATTTTGTTATGAGGCTCATCATAGCCACGTTGGTTTTCCACAAAGTATTCGGCCCTTTTTATTTTGCCGATGTCATGATAATAGGCACCTACTCGTACCAGCAAAGGGTTTGCACCTATAGACTCGGCAGAGGCCTCAGCCAGGTTGCCAACCATCAAACTATGGTGATAGGTGCCGGGCGCTTCTATCAACAGTTTCTTAAGAAGTACATGGTTAGGATTTGATAACTCTAATAATTTGATCATACTTGTTATCGAAAAGCCATTTTCCAGATATGGTAATGCTCCAATCATTAGGACAGCAGAAAGTATTCCGCTGATAACCCCCAGCAGTATTCCTACCAGAGTAATACTTATGGTGATATTGCCTGAAATAAAGGTCATGGTCAATATGGTGGCCACATTCACCATAGCAATATAAAATCCGGCTTTGGCAAGGTCTGAAGTCTGGCTTAGGTGTGAAACTCTATATACCCCAACTGTACCGCTGATGAATGCTGCGATAACAAAGGCTAACTGGTTGCGATCAGTCATTAGGCCTACAAATAGGGCTAAAACCATGGTAATAAAATAAGCAAGACGATTGTCGAGCAAAATAGCAATAAGCATAGAACCTGCCGCTACGGGGGCTAGATAACCGGCCATGGCATTTATCTCCGGACGATCAGCAATTTGAATAACAGTTAAAAATCGAGATATTAACAGAATGATAATAACAATTAGTCCCAATAATAACATCAGCATATCGTTTTTATATAAGTCTTTATGATAGCGCTTTAAAAACTCCATAACCAGTAAAAAACTGATAAGTACAAAAGCAGCAATCCCAACCATGGTAAGAGTATAGCTCTGGGTTCTTTGAATTCCCAGCTGTTCCAGCACAGATATCTGATCAGCAGTTACTCGATCACCTTCGCGGACAATAATCTCACCGGCTTTTACAGTCTTATGTACTGGTTCAACGGATTCCTTTGCCTCTCTAATTGCATTTTCAGTGGCTTCCTGATTATAAATCATATTGGGGCGAATAGCGTCAACCGTGGACATATTTATGATCTGTTTCGCTGATGGATTAAAGGCGATTGTATTAACCTGTTGAGCTGCTTCTTTATATACCCCCCCCAGTGCTTCTTCCGTAATGGGCTTGGCCATTGCCAGTTCAACCATACTAACTGTTGCCTGCTCCATTTTGTCAATATCCTGGGGTCTGGCATTTAGCAAATAATTGGTCAACGAAGGTATATCGAAGTTCGATTCAAGATTTTTGCGCCGGGCAGCACCATTCAATAGGTTTTTAATTGGTGTCCCCTTATCAGCATTATCAGAATTCAGTGTTTCTCTTAAACTGTTATAGAAATTATTGACCTCAGTCTTGGCATTAGCAAGCGCATATTTATCCTCCTGATAGACTTTTTGCACCTTGGCGGCGGCCTGCGCTCTCAGTTCCTCGGTTTGTTTTTCATCCACTATAACAGCTTGAATATTAGAAACAATATTACGCTTGGCCACTTCATCTGTACGCAGCATTACCTGCTGGGGGCTGAAGTTGCTAAAAATTATACCTATCATTATGGCGAAAAAAGCAAATACTGCCAGAATTCTCCTGGTGTTGGAATTGTTCCATAAAGAGCCGATTTTTTCACCCCAAAAGTATTTGAGGATATTTGCCAGCTTCATAATATATCTCCTTAACTAGATCAGCAATATTTGATATAGACTATTGTTGACCCTGGAAAACTTCATAAGCGTTAATAATTTTCTGTACCAAGGGATGGCGAACAACATCTTCTTTACCCAGATACTCGAATGAAATGCCTTTGATATTACCTAATATTTTTTGGATCTCGATTAAGCCGGAATGATCATCCTTCGGTAAATCCACCTGGGTAATATCTCCGGTAATAACCGTCTGGGAACCAAACCCCAATCGAGTTAAAAACATCTTCATCTGCTGGGGAGTAGTGTTCTGGGCCTCATCTAAAATGATAAAAGCACTATTCAAAGTCCTTCCTCGCATATATGCAAGGGGAGCTATTTCAATAATATTTTTTTCCAGATATCGCTGCGTAACATCAACCCCTAAAATATCAAAAAGACCGTCATAGAGGGGCCTTAAATAAGGATTAACTTTTTCAATAAAATCACCGGGCAGAAAGCCCAGCTTTTCTCCAGCCTCTACAGCTGGCCTAACCAGGATAATTCGTTCCACTTCTTTGTTGCGCAGAGCTCTGACCGCCATTGCTACTGCCAGGTAGGTTTTACCAGTTCCTGCCGGGCCTATACCAAAAACAACATCATCCCTTAATATGGCTTGAACATACCTTTTCTGTCCCATGGTTCTCGCCTTAAGGTTTTTACCTCTAGCTGTAGTAATAAGCGTACCGGAAACGATTTCTTGATATCCCGGTCTATCACCTTTTTTAAGAAGTTTGTCCATGTAGTTAATATCATTAATATTCAGCTGGCCTTCGCTCGCTACAATTTCCATTAAATCAGGGATCAGCTGCATTGCATAATCAACCTGTTCTTCTTCTCCACGGATGTAAATGTCTGCTCCCCGAGCAGACATTTCAGCACCGCAAGCCTCCTGCAGATAACGAAAGTTCTCATCTCCGGTACCAAAGAATATAGCTGCTTGCTGGTTATCTTTAATCTCATATTTACTTTCTTTTACGGCCAAAAATTTAAGCCTCCTATTAAGAACAATATTTGCTGATAATTATAGCATAACAAATGCTTTAATTGCTAATTTCGCCCTCTTCAAAGGGCTGTGCCAGGCAAATATCTTCAATAGTTTCAGCGGAAACCTTGATCCTTACGATGGAATCGCTGGGTGAAGATAGTATATCTATGTGGGATTCGCTGATCTTCAGCCCAGGTTGAATGTTTTGGCGTAAATTTTCTTGTGCCTTTTCCCGAGCAATTTCTACTGCCTCACCTTCACTATATTCAGTGGCTTTAATAGTCTGTTCGTTGATTTTCCATACACGGAGACCCCAGTTCCATACCGGGGTACGCCACACCTTTTCTTTATCTTCATAAATTTCGTAAGGGATATCGCTCTTGCCCTTTAGCAGGAATTTTTTCCACGGTGTTTCTAAATATAACTTGGTAAATTTCTTGCCGGTAAAAACCTTCTCTTCTGATTTACGATTGCATTCACCATATCCTTCATACCATGTTCGTGCTTTGACCTTGCCCCTGGCCCTCACATGGTAAGGTTCAGCACTTGGGAGTGGTACTACTCCTTCGGTCTCCTGCAATACAGGCGGGAAAACTATTCCTGATATCAGTATATCGCCCTTGGCTACAACATCACCGGCTTTAACATTAGCCTGGCCATCCAAAACCAGAACTTCTTCTATTACACCATCTCTAGCCGCTACGATATGACAGGGCCCTGTAATATTAAGGTCAGGCCGTATTTTCTCTACTACCTTAATATTAACTTTAACGCCACGAACATCGCACTGGATATAGGCTATCTCACTTAGATCTCTTAACATGGCTTCTTCAACTTCAATACGACTGAAATTCCATTTACCAGCCCCCGCATAAATACCGTACCGGGCAGCAGTCATCAATATTTTATTCCGGTCTACTTTATCATTACCACTCACCTGTACAAACCAAACAAAAGATGACATGAGGTATAAAGCCAGTATAAATATAACCGCTCCCCCAAGTAAGCCCATACGCCTCTTCATAATTTTTTTATAAAAGGGCAGTCCATCCCTTTTTAATATCTCCAGTTGGAAATCATTCTCATCGGCAATAGTTTTAAAAGCTTCATAACCGCTGGTTCTAACCTTTAAATAAATACAATCATCCCGCCTTTTTATATCCCATATATATATACCGCGGGCTAAAGCCATATTGATTATTTTCTCCTGGGCATTCCCCCTCAAACGTAAGGAAATAAACCCTCCAACTTGATCCGAAAATTTGTTAGCCATGCATAACCTCCGGTTTAATCGATGTACTTTATGCTTGTAATATCGCCCAAAACCCTCATTTCATCAGGCATAAGGGCTTGTATCTCCAGATTATCACCAATAATTTCGAGAAAACCTCGACTAAGATTTATACGCATCCGAACCGTTGAGTATTCTATAATTCCCTTATGATTTTCGAGATACAATTCATTCCTGCCCGTGATAGTAAGTCTGGGCATATCCAATACTAAATCACCGGGTATCTCCAACAAGTCAGCCACTGCCTTACTGATTATCTCCCGCCGTTTGTCCATCTATATCCCCTCCTGCTTATAAATCTGCTCATCTGGCTCCTTAGGGTATTCCTTAATCGGCAGCCTGGATTCTAAAACGCAAAATCCTACCACTGCAAATATATGCGTAGAAACCCATCTACATGCGCAATTATAGTCTGTACTTACATTCAGACGAACTTAAGTTTACAAAACAAAAGGCGTGCTGCTGCACGCCTTATTAGTTTTGCTATATATAATTTATACCTGCCTGGATATTTAACCTATGGACATCGCTACGATACTGAGGAGGAATGTTGCCAGAACCACTCCAATAATTACAAGAACAGCTATTCTTTGTCTTTTATTCTGCATACCTCTATTCATAAAAGTCATCTGATAACACCCCAACTTAAATATATTATTTCAATAACATTTTTATAGCTCTAATTGTTCAGTTTGCCTCTTTATTTAGTTAAAAAGTCTGGAAGCATCAGCCACCAGACTTTTATTAACTAAATCGATAATACTAAAACTTTTTCTTTTTACGGGCAGCTTCTGATTTCTTTTTCTTCTTTATACTGGGTTTTTCATAGTGGTCATGTTTTCTAATATCCTGCATAACCCCTGATTTCTGACAGGTACGCTTAAACCTCTTCAGAGCACTGTCCAGGGATTCGTTTTTTCCTACTTTTACTTCGCTCATTATATCCCTCCCCTCACCTGACCGGGCTATATAAACACCATTATATTGTACAATCCCCAATAGCTTCAAGTCAAGATTTTTCGGGAGGCCAACCCATTTGTTTTCCGCCCAGTAAATGATAATGCAGATGCAAAACCGTCTGGCCACCCCATTTACCGCAGTTATTTACTAAACGATAACCTTGTGCGGCAATGCCTGAAGTGTGGGCCAAGCTCGATACCAATAACTGTATGTGTCCCAGTATTTCCACATCTTCAATACTAGCCTCGTTTAATGAAGCAATGTGTTTTTTAGGAATAATTAATAAATGTACCGGTGCTGCCGGGTTAATATCCTTAATTACAATACATTTATCATCTTCATAAACCAACTCAGATGGAATTTCTTTATTAATTATTTTGCAAAACAAGCAGTCGGATACAGCCACAGCGTTCACCTCCTTAAGGCTTCTTATAATATAGCCTCTTTTGACTAATGAAGTAAATTTTATTCATTAATGCTTTTAGTTGAACCAAGCAATATTTTTATTAATTTTATCAAATAATAACGTTAATACAAATAGAGATTTTAAAATCCTTAGATATCTTACCACATTATTCTATTCTTATGAAAAAGGTGGTGTTAATCGTGCCAACAATTTTTAGAAACCTGGGAGATACTGACAGATTAATCAGGTTGGTTGGCGGACTTGTATTGGTAATGTTACCTCTCTTTATTGCCCTGCCTGTCCTATGGCAGGTGATCGTATGGGTTGCTGCTGTTGAAATGCTGCTAACCGCAGCAACGGGCTACTGACCATTTTATGCGTTATTAGGTTGGTCAACCTATCGAAAAACTGCTTGATAAATTATAGGGCGGGGCTTTACCCCGCCCTTAGTGTATCGATAAAGTCAGACCTAGCAAAAAGGTTATTATTTATACGAAAACTATTACATTTGAAAATCTAAACCAGCTAATATCTCTTGCAATTTATTAAACTCTTCGTTATTCAAGGTAACGCCCTTACCCATTTTTTCATGGTTAGGCCCCCAATCACGAATATCTATTTTGGGCTTGCGTTCATTCCAACTAACCAGATTAATTTCCTTCTGCCACCCCTTGGTTCCCTCAGACAAGACCCCCAATGTTTTAGTGATTTCAAATTTAATATCGGCCATCCACAAAAACCTCCTCCATTAACTTTTTCTCTTCCCTTTAGCCTCGATGCCTTCCTTTTCCAACTCTTTTGGCACTTAACACATCGCCTTATTAACATTTTATTCCACTATCATCTGCTTGTCACCAAGAAATTAGAACAAATGTTCGACAAACTAGGGGTGCGTTATGGGAATAGAGAAAAAGACCATGCTCCAATGCATGGTCATCCTAGTTATACTCCTTAAGGCTCTCAACAATTAGGATTGTGTAGTAATATTACTACTCCCATTCTTTCCAAATCTCCGGCTCGTATCCTACAGTAGCAAGCTTGCCATTACGAACAATAGGTGTTTTATATAGTTGAGGGTTATTTAATAATATATCCGCTCTCATACTGGCGCTTCCAATTCGGTTTAAATTCAATCGATTGTAGTCCTTAGAATTTTGATCAATTAAATCATTAAGGCCTATCGCCTGTTTAACACTTTCAAGTTCACCTTTGCTTAAACCTTTCTGATTAAGGTCAATAAATTGGTATTTGATTTTTCTTTCTTTAAAATACCGTTCTGTTTTCTGTGTGTTAAAGCATTTCTTTAGGCCGAAAATTTGAACATTCACTGGGTTTATCTCCTCATATCCTTATTATTCTCTATTACTCCTACCCCCTGATCTTCCCCTGCTTTGGTAAGAGTGATTTTCACGAATTCGCCTATTAAATCATCTGGTGAGGAAAAATGTACTTCAATGTAATTATCGCTTATCCCTGTGTAAGTACCGTCGGACAATTTACGTTCAACCAGTACTGTTAATTCTTTTCCTATGAAATCCTGCAGGAACTGTGCTTTTTTCTTTTTCCCCAATTCCAGTAGTGCTTCGCTTCGACTTTGCTTTTCCGCCGCCTCCACCTGTGGAACCAGTAATGCGGCACTGGTACCGGCCCGCTGCGAATATTTGAAAACATGCAAATCATAGAAGGGCAAGTCGTTAATTAGATCGTAAGTATACTGGAAATCTGCTCCGGTTTCGGTTGGATAGCCTACCATAACATCTGCGGTAAAAGCTGACCCCGGAATGAGCGCATTAGTTTTAAGAACTAGTTCCCTGTAGTATTCCCTGTTATACCTTCTGCGCATTGATTCCAGTATCCGATCACTGCCGCTTTGCAAGGGAATGTGGAAATGGCGGCAGATATGTTTGTTACCGGCGATTACTGCCAGAAGTTCTTTATTTAATTCCAGCGGTTCTATAGAGCTTAGACGGATGCGGTAATTGCCCGTATTACTTGCAAGGATATTTTCCACAAGTCTGGTTATATTCCAACCTGGTATATCTACCCCGTATAAACCGGTATGTATCCCCGTCAGAACTATTTCCCGATAGCCCAGCCGTAATAATTGAGCTATCTCAGCCATTACATCGGCAGGAGCTTTGCTGCGAACCGGTCCCCGGGCAAAGGGCACAATGCAATAAGAACAAAAGCTTTGGCATCCATCCTGTACTTTTACAAAAGCACGGGTACGTTGATGCGACTGTGAATATAAAATTGGACGTAAACCTGACTGGCAGATTGGCTCCACCCATAGCTTTTTATCTGTTTCTCTCTTTATCAAAGAATTATTTACTATGTCCACAATATGATCTTTATCCTGGTTACCGATAACCAGGCCAATACCTTCTATCTGCGACAATTGATCTGCACTTACCTGGGCCACACATCCGGTTGCCACAACCAGTGCTTCTGGGTTGGCCCTGACAGCTCTCCTAATCATGGCCCGTGATTTACGATCGCTGATATGGGTTACGGTGCAGGTATTAATTATATAAACATCAGCAGGGTCACCAAATTCTACAACTTGGTAACCCCGCCCCGTAAATTCCTCAATCATATGTTCAGTTTCCACCTGGTTGACCTTACAGCCCAGAGTATGAAATGCTATTTTACTCACAGCTCTTCTTCCTTGTTTATTAATAGTTGGAAGCAAAAAGAACGTCCCCTTGCTTCTAATCCCAAATAATTATAATTTACGGGCTGCAACTCCGATCCAATCTACTTCCTGCACAACCTGCTCGACAACAAATCCGTACTCTTCCAGCTTCTTCTTTACCCCAGGCCAGAGGCTTTCAATAATACCTGAACCAAACAAATAACCCCCGGCAGGAATAGCTTTGGCAGCTTCGGGGATCAGTTCAGTTATAACTTCAGCAATAATGTTCGCCAGAACCATATCAGGCTTCATCTCGTGAAGAACTTCTACAATATTGCCTGCTTCTACCTGAACTTTATCATCCAGGCCATTCAAAATGACATTTTCACGGGCAATACGAACTGCCAATTCATCGATGTCCATCGCAAATACCTTTTTGGCGCCCAGCTTGGCTGCTGCTATGGATAGTATTCCTGATCCACAACCGGCATCAATGATATTTTCACCGCCGTGAACGTATTGATCAATAAACTTTAGGCAAAAGCGGGTCGAGGCATGTATACCCGTACCAAAAGCCATACCTGGATCGATATTGATAACTTCTTCATTTTCGCCGGAAGTATATTCTTCCCAGGATGGTTTAATTACTAATCGCTCACCTATTTTAAAGGCATGATAGTATTTCTTCCAGTTCTCTTCCCAATCTTCATTGCGAACCTCATCAACAAACACCTTACATTTGACCTGGAAATTATTTTCTACAGCCTCTATAGACTTTCCCAATTCATCCATTACTTCTTTATCCTCAGGGAAATAGGCTTTTACCACCACAAACTCATTATTTGGAAAATCCTTTGCAACCGATTCAAGAATCGATTTATTCAGATTAATGCATTTTCCGGCTGATTGCGGGTCTTCAATCACAACCCCACCTGAACCCATATTTTGAAAAATACCCGAAATGGCTTCCACACAAATTCCTTCAGTTAAAACACTGATTTCTTTCCAATTCATCAACGTATCTCCTCTAACCCATTGCATCCTTCAATTTATCGAATAAGCCCTTTTTATCCTTATCCTCATTTTCATTAAAGAATCCGGCTAGAGTTTCTTTCTGTTTCTTGGTCAGACGAGTTGGTATTTTAACATTAACCAGAACCTTTAAGTCACCGGTACGATGGCTTTGAAGGTGAGGAACTCCTTTGTTTTTGACAGTTATGATATCTCCGGGCTGGGTTCCTTCGGGAATATTAAGTTTATGGATATCTCCCCCCAGAAGGGGAATTTCTATCTCCGCACCCAGTGCCGCCTGAACGATATTTATTTCTAAATTACATAATAACGTATAACCGTCACGCTTAAACCGAGTATGGGGTTTTACCACAATAACAATATAGAGATCACCCGATGGCCCGCCGAGTACTCCTTCCTCTCCCTCGTTCTGGATTCTTAGACGAGAACCAGTATCTATACCTGCTGGGATACGTACATTAATATTCCGTTTTCTTCTGACTCTTCCTTTGCCTTTACACGCAGTGCATGGTTTTTCAATAATTTTGCCTTCACCGTTGCATTGGCCACATGGACGTGAGGTTTCGAAGCGTCCAAATGGTGTATTTTGAACGGATCTGACCTGGCCGGTTCCCTGACAGTGACTGCACGTTTTAGGCTTCGAACCCGGTTCTGCACCACTTCCATCGCATTTGCTGCAGCTCTCAACCCGCATAATATCCATTTCTTTTTCCGCGCCAAAGACGGCGTCTTCGAAACTTATATCCAGGCGAACTTCCCGGTCTGCTCCTCGCTGGGGTCCTCTTCTGCGCTGACCCCCTCCTCCTCCGAAGAAGAGATCGAAAATATCGCCGAATCCACCTGCACCACCAAAGTCAGCTCCGCCAAAGCCCCCTGCCCCCATTCTGGTTGGATCAAAAGCATCATGCCCAAATTGGTCATAGGCAGACCTCTTTTGGTCATCACTCAAAATTTCATATGCTTCAGCAACTTCTTTAAATTTTTCAGCTGCATCCGGATCATCCTTATTAACATCTGGATGATACTTTTTAGCCTTCTGCCGGTAGGCCTTTTTAATTTCCTCTGGCGAAGCCGCTTTGGTCAACCCCAGAACCTCATAATAATCACGCTTGGCGGCCATTATTTCCCACCTTCCTGAAAAACCTTACCCTATTTTTTATCATTTTCATCATCGGGGATGTTATAATCAGCATCTATGACATCATCCTTACCCGCTTCACCTGGTTGTTCGGGGTTGGCGTTCTGATACATTTTGGTTGTGAAAGCATACATAGCCTTGGCCAGGACCTCGGTTTTGGCCTCGATATCAGCCACGTCGCTGCCCTCTAATGCCTTTTGCAGCTCCTCCTTGGCAGTGGTTACGGCGTTTTTATCTTCTTCCTCTATCTTATCCTCAAATTCCTTCAGGTTTTTATCTGCCTGGTATATCATACTGTCCGCGGCATTTCTCGCTTCGATTTCCTTGAAACGTTTTTCATCTTCCTCCGCAAACTTCTCAGAATCCTTTACCATGCGTTCAATGTCAGAGTCGCTCAAGCCGCTGGAAGAAGTAATGGTAATCTTTTGTTCCTTATTTGTCGCCAGATCTTTGGCGGTTACGTTGACGATACCGTTGACATCAATATCAAATTTTACCTCTATTTGAGGAATACCGCGAGGAGCAGTAGGAATTCCGCTCAGTTGGAACCTGCCCAGGGTAACATTGTGTTCTGCTAATTTTCTCTCACCCTGCAGTACATGAATATCAACTGAAGGTTGATTATCCGCTGCGGTAGTGAATATCTGGCTCTTGGATACGGGTATAGTCGTATTTCTGTCAATAATTCTGGTAAATACGGATCCCAATGTCTCTATACCCAGAGATAATGGTGTAACATCCAGCAGTACTACATCAGTGACCTCACCAGTTAGCACTCCAGCTTGAATAGCGGCGCCCAATCCTACAACTTCATCCGGGTTGATACCTTTAAATGGTTCTTTGCCAGTAAAGTTCTTTACCGCTTCCTGTACGGCTGGTATTCTGGTAGAACCTCCAACCAGTATGATCTTATCAATATCGGCTGGTTTTAAATTGGCATCTTTCATAGCCTGTTTCATTGGGCCTACCGTTTTTTCTACCAGTTCGGCAGTCATGTCATTAAACCGTGCCCTGGTTAGTGTCCTCTCTAAGTGCAGCGGTCCTTCTTGGGTAGCTGTAATATAAGGTATGTTTATATCTACGCTCATAAGACTAGATAGTTCATGTTTTGCTTTCTCAGCAGCTTCCTTCAAACGGTGCATAGCCATTTTATCATTCTTTAAATCAAAGCCATTTTCATTTTTAAACTCCTGCACCAGCCAGTTGATAATCTTGTCATCAAAATCATCTCCACCCAGGCGATTATTACCGCTGGTAGCTTTTACTTCAAAGGTACCGTCTCCTATCTCTAGTATAGAAACGTCAAAAGTACCACCACCCAGGTCAAATACCATAATTGTCTGGCTATCTTCTTTATCTAATCCATAAGCTAATGCAGCTGCAGTAGGCTCATTTATTATTCTCAGAACTTCAAGTCCGGCAATTGTTCCAGCATCCTTGGTAGCCTGACGCTGGGAATCAGTAAAATAGGCAGGAACAGTAATAACTGCCTGACTTATCTTCTCGCCCAGATAACTTTCTGCATCAGCTTTCATTTTTTGCAGGATCATCGCTGAGATTTCTTGAGGTGAGTATTTTTTCCCATCAATAGTGACCTTATAATCTGTGCCCATATGTCTCTTTATAGACGCAATAGTTCTTTCTGGATTGGTAGTTGCCTGCCTTCTTGCTACTCGGCCTACCAGTCTTTCGCCAGTCTTAGAAAAGCCTACTACCGACGGAGTAATTCTCTCTCCTTCGATATTAGTTATAACAACAGCTTCGCCGCCTTCCATTACAGCTATAACAGAGTTGGTTGTTCCCAGGTCTATACCTACAACTTTTCCCATTATTAACACCTCCAATTAATTATGAACTAACTTTAACCAGACTGGGCCTGATGACCCTATCATGCAAAATATACCCTTTTTGCAGTTGCTCGATAACAGTATTCTCTGGATGCTTATCACTGGGCTCTACTGTTAGGGCCTGATGATATTGAGGATCGAAGGGTTTACCTATACTTTCAATGGCCACTAAGCCTTCGCCCTTTAGTAACTCATTTAGATTGTGGGCGGTCATCTCTACTCCCTTGTTCAATGCTTCAAAATCTCTAGAATTACGTGCAGCCTCTATTGCTCTATGTAAGTCGTCTATGACCGGCAGCAATTTTTTTATCATCGATACGTTGGAATACTTCAAGTATTCCTCACGTTCACGTTGGCTGCGTTTTCTTATGTTTTCAACCTCTGCCAGTGCCCGCAGATATTGATCATGGTTTTTACGGGCTTCTTCCTGGTATTTCAGCATTTCTTCAGTCAATTTTTCTTCTAAACTTGTCTCTTGTTCCTGAGTCTCCTGCTCTTCAGGTTTATCTCCCTCCGGGGGGCCTTTTTCAAATTCAGCTTCCAAGTCTTTCTCCATTCCTTTCACCTCTATTCCAGAATATCCTGGGAGTAAGATTCCCCATCCCTCATTTTGATAATGGTATTGATTCTTAAAATTGCGACAGCCACCTCACCAGCAGCTTTGACTGCATGTATCTTTACAAGGGCAGGATCTACAATGCCCTTCTCGAAAACATCAATTAAACAACCCCTATCACAATCAATAGCAATACTATCCAGGCCTTTTTGTTTTTGCTCCGCTATTACATCACCCATCTTTTCCAGCGGATTAAGACCTGCATTGGCTGCTATGCATGCAAACGGGCGGAGCAATGCTTCCTTCACACAAAGTACTCCATAGGAAGTCATTCCTTTGAGATCTTGAGCTAATTCCTCTAATTTTTTGGCCACCCATATCTCAATAGCTCCTCCACCTGGAACCACACCTTTTTGAAGAGCTGCCTGTACCGCTGAAGCCGCATCCCGGGCAATGCGCTCTTTTTCGTCAACTACCTCCTCGGTAGCTGCCCCAATCACTACTGTGGCCATGGCTTCACCAGATCCGTCAAACAAGCAGGTACAACCCAGCTTATCATTAACCTTCACTCCGGCAGCTTTTCCCAGATAGTTTTGTAATTGTTCTATCGGCCGATTCAGCCCGCTCCTTTTTATTTTATGGGCTCCAGTATGTTTACAGACCTTCTCTATTTCTCGTTGAGAAACTCTCTGTATGGCTATAACTCCAGCTTCAGTAAAGATTTGTTCACCCAAATCATCAATACTGCGCTCAGCAAGTACCAGTTTCACGCCCATAGAGCATATTTTTCTTAGATTTGTTTCATACTGCTTTTTATTCTGCAGATAATATTGAAACCCGGCTTCAGTACTGCGTGCTTCACTGTCTATATCCTCAGGAGCCAGAGCATCGTCAACTGCCAAAATATGAATGCTATCCAGACAGCGGGGCATCTCATGGCTGATTGGCTCCTTATTAATTAAAGTTCCCATAAATACCTGACTCACAGCTGCTTCCATGGCAGTAACTGCATCAGCAAACTTATAATCGGGACTCAACATCTTTTCCCTGCCAATAATTATGGCACCTTTAATAACTAATTCAGCTATATCTTCCTGGCCGCGGCCGGCAATAGATGCCACACTGAGAAGTATGGGATCATTTTCCGAATTGACCGGCCGGCTCTGTTTTTCAATTAATTCTATACTGCGCTCTATTCCTAGCTTAATGCCCTCAATTACCTGGGTAACCGGAACTCCCTTCATAACCTGGTTCACACCTTCGGAAACCAGAGCACCTGCTAAAATAGTGGCAGTGGTAGTCCCATCGCCAACTTCCGCCTGTTGGGCTCGAGCCGTGTTTATAATCATACGAGCCGCCGGATGATTTACCGCCATAAGTTTTAATATTGTAACACCGTCATTACTTATAACCACATCGCCCAGGGTATCTACCATCATAATGTCCAGGCCTTTGGGTCCAATTGTCCCCTCTATAGCCTGTGATATTATCCGGGCAGCATTGGCATTACTCAGCAGTGCTTGCAATTTCTCATTTACTTCACTGTTTAAAAGCGTTCTATCAGGCATGAATGTCTCCTTAATATCTGACAATAGGTTTAAAACATTAACTCAGAGTCAGACCCCGAGTTATAAATAATTCGGTTGTGACTCTAATCTATATTATTTGAGATTATGATTGTGAAGAAGTTCCTCAATTACTTTACGTACTGATTCAACCGTTCCGGCAGCTTTCCAATACTCCATTCGCACCGGGCCAATGAGTCCAATTTTGCCCATCTCTCCCGCCGTTCTATAACCAGCGAGAACCAGACTCATTTCCTTAATGTCTTCCGCTCGGTTTTCTTTGCCTATACGAATATCTACCTCGTCACTGATCTGGTCAGGAAGTACATCCTTCAATGGACCATCCTCTTCAAACAAAGTAAGAATCTTTTTTAGTTTATCCAGATCTTTAAACTCCGGTTCCTTAATGATATTCAGAGCTCCCCTGATCACGACCTTTTCATCTTGAGTGTTATCCAAAAGACTATCCAAGGCCTCCAGGGCCTTATCAATAACCTGGCGTCGGCTCTTTAACTCTTCCCGTAAACTGTGCAAATCAGTACGCTGCACTTCATTAAGGCGTTTACCGCGAAAAGCCCTGTTAAAAAGGTCACCAATCAATTGTAGATCGCCAGGTTTAATAGATCTGGGAATGGAAATTTTACGATGCATTATAATCCCTATATCCGTGACCACCAGAACCAGTGCCTTCCCTTCTTGAATCGGAACAAGCTGCAAATACTGAAACTGGCTCAGCCTGACCGATGGTACGATTATAAAGGAAGCATAATTGGTCACCTGGGATAAAAAGTGTCCTACCCCCTGGACCACATCGTTCCATTCCTGAATATTGTCTGATAATACCTGGTGTAATAAATCAATTTCCTCATTAGTAGGATTCTCGTTTTCCATCATACAGTCGACGTAATAACGGAACCCTTTCTCCGAAGGTATTCGGCCAGCAGAAGTATGGGGCTGTTCCAGGTATCCCATGTCCTCTAAATCAGCCATTTCATTTCTAACTGTAGCCGCACTGATATTAAGGGCATGTTTTCTGACCACAGCTCGGGATCCTACCGGTTCTGCGGTTGCCACATAGTCCTTAATGATTGACTCAAGGATACGACGTTGTCTTTCATCTAATGTCATATTAATCACCCACTCTGTTAGCACTCGTCTGTATTGAGTGCTAATTGGTGTTTCTTAAAAAATATCACCTGGGGAAACCTTTGTCAAGCGGTTGAATTAAGCAATAAACTTGTTAAGAACCTGGTTAGATAGAAAATAAGCTTTTTTCGTAAGATAAATATAGTCATTTTTAAATTCCAACAGCCCCTGCATTCTACAGGTTTCAATTATGTCCTGATAATCATCTAGTATATCTATGCCGAATCGTTGATGGAATTCTTCCCTATTAATCCCCTTAGTTAACCTTAGCCCCATTATAATAGCATCTGCTATTTTCTGATGATAATCCATGTCTTCCAGAACCTTAATAGAAGCCGGTCGATCAGCCAGCAATTCCTCTATATAGCTTTTCACAGGTGGTTCATTCAGAGTTCTCCGCCCACGATTAAAACTTACTGCCCCGGCTCCAACACCCAGATATTCACGACATTGCCAGTAAAGTTGGTTGTGGCAGCATTCATAGTTCGGTCTGGCAAAGTTAGAAATTTCATAATGTAAATACCCCTGCGCTTCTAAATAGTCCAGCGTGCCATAATACATACTGGCTTCCAACTCGTCATCCAAAAGACTTATGGTTCCCTCCTTTATTTGTCGGGCCAGCGGGGTTGATTCATCGAGTTGCAGCAAATAAGCAGAAATGTGCTGCGGATTAAAACCCACCGCCAATCTCAAGTTGTCTTGCCAACCTGATAAGGTTTGGTGGGGCAGACCGTAAATAAGGTCTATATTAAAATTATCAAAACCTGCTTTATTAACATCACTCAGAATTGCTGATGCCTCAAGACTGCCGTGTATCCTGCCCAAAGTCTTGAGCTCTGCATCTGAGAAGCTTTGTACCCCAATAGATAAACGGTTAACTCCAACCGACCTCAAGTCCCTCAAATCCTGCAGATTCACTGTAGCCGGATTAACTTCCATAGAAATCTCCGGTTCACCATAGGGTCGATAGTGAGCAAAGACTGATTCCAAAATCTTTTCCACCTGTTTTGGCCGCAGCAAGCTGGGGGTTCCGCCCCCCAGATAAATGCTTGCAAAAGGGCTGTCAATCTCTGCCTTCCGCAGCTTCAGCTCATTTACAATGCTGTAAGTATATTTTTCAAGTATTAACGGGTCGAGCAGAGGAAGAGAATAAAAATCACAATAATAGCATTTGGACAGGCAGAATGGGATATGGATATAGATACCTATGGGTGCTGAACTATTTATCACTATCAATCTCCATAACAGTCATAAAAGCATCACGCGGTACCTCAACCCGTCCTATTTGCTTCATACGTTTCTTACCTTCTTTTTGCTTCTCAAGAAGTTTCTTTTTTCTAGTTATATCGCCGCCATAACATTTGGCCAGGACATCTTTGCGCATGGCTTTTACGCTTTCCCTGGCAATAACACGGTTGCCAATTGAGGCCTGAATGGCCACCTCGTAGAGCTGCCTGGGAATGATTTTTCTCAGTCTCTCTACCAGAGCCCGTGCTCTATAATAGGCTTTTTCCTTGTGAGAAATAGAGCTCAGCGCATCTACTGTCTCTCCATTTAACATAATATCCAGTTTTACCAGTTCAGATACTTCATAACCCCTTATATCGTAATCTAAGGAAGCATATCCTTTGGTTCTTGATTTGAGGCCATCGAAAAAGTCCACCAGAATTTCAGCCAGGGGTAGATTATAGCTGATCATTACCCGATGCGGGGTAAGATATTCCATATTAATAAAACTGCCGCGCTTTTCCTGACACAGTTCCATGACCGTACCCACATAATCATTAGGTACCATGATAGACGCCTTTACATATGGCTCCATAACCTTATCGATCCGCTGCGGATCCGGCCAACGGCTGGGGTTACGTACATATATTTCACTGTTATCTGTAAGAATTATACGATATATAACGCTGGGAGCCGTTGCCATGAGAGTCAGATCATACTCCCTTTCAAGTCTCTCCCGTACAATTTCAAGGTGCAGCAGCCCCAGGAAGCCGCAGCGAAAACCTAAGCCTAGCGCATCAGACGATTCTGGTTCATAAATTAGAGAGGAATCGTTTAGCTTTAACTTTTCCAGGGCATCGCGAAGCTTTTCATAATCACTGTTTTCCAACGGGTATAACCCACAGTATACAACCGGCTTAACTTCCTGATAACCCTCAAGAGGAGCTGCTGCCGGGCGTGCAGCTCCGGTAACCGTATCCCCAACCTTGGTGTCAGCAACGTTTTTAATTGCTGCTGCCATGTACCCTACCTCACCTGCTTTTAAACTTTCTACTGTAGTCATGAAAGGTGATAAAACTCCGATTTCTGTGATCTCAAAGTCTTTGCCGGTAGACATCATGCGAATCATATCGCCTTTGCGTAATTCTCCTGAGTATACCCGGATATAGGAAATGGCTCCTTTATAAGAATCAAAATAGGAATCGAATATTAAAGCCTGCAGTTCTGCTTTTTCATCGCCCTTTGGAGCTGGGATTTTGGCTACTATGGCCTCTAATACTTCTTCTATACCAGTACCTAACTTAGCAGAGATAGGTATAATTTCCTGCTTATCCAGCCCCAGTACATCTTCCATTTCTCCCTTGACGACTTCAGGTTCAGCCCCAGGCAGATCAATCTTGTTAACGACGCCGATAATCTCCAGGTTCAAGTCCATCGCCATATAGACATTTGCCAGTGTCTGCGCTTCTATTCCCTGCGAGGCGTCAACTACCAAAAGAGCACCTTCACAGGCCGCCAGGCTTCGTGAGACCTCATAAGAGAAGTCTACATGACCTGGTGTGTCGATAAGGTTCAGTATATAAGTCTTACCATCCCGGGCTGTATAATTTAAACGCACAGGCTGCAATTTAATGGTTATACCCTTCTCACGTTCCAAATCCATCTTGTCCAGGAATTGCTCCCGCATTTCCCGTGCCGTTAAAGCTCCGGTAATTTGCAGCAGCCGGTCTGCCAGGGTTGACTTCCCATGGTCTATATGCGCAATAATGCTAAAGTTCCTTATTCTATCCTGCAAGTTGAACCCTCCAAAATTTTCAGCTGGATTACCAGCAAATGGTCGCCCTTCATTATACCTTATTGGCACGGGTCTCTTCAATGTGCGGCAGGGCTGTCCTGAAAATCATTTTTAAAAACCGTGACGTTTTGCTATTATTGAGTAGGAATTGTATGAAAGAAGGGTTGATTAATGGATATATTCTTATCCGTTCTAATTCCGGCATTATTGTTGGCCTATTACTTGAAAATTATGTGGGTAAAAGCAAAGGATAAGCGGGTGTTAGTGGGGCTGCTGTCAGGAGGAACCATTCTCTTTTATGCAGGCTTATTCTTTAATAAGATAAACCCTGGCCTCGAATCTATACTGAAGCTAACCGGGGCCTGCTTGTTTTTTACGACCGTGGCAGTCAATACCAGACGTCCTAAAAAAGAAACTCCCGATCAAAATTCACATACTAATGAAGATTCAGAATATCCGAAAAACTGAGTTTACGTAAATAGCAGCACCTTTGCAATTCTAACGATGCGAAGCATATAGTTGTTGGCAGCCTGAGCATAAATCTGCACCCTTTTAGTTGACACAATAATATGTCTTACGATTTCTTGCTTGCCGTAACTATGGGTTTCCCCCATGGTAAAGACACTTATATTGCTGCCCTGAGTCTGGATTCCCATGAGTGGCTTCCGGGATTCCATGGTCAGACTGTTTATACCTTGATTGCTTATATTTAATCCTAAAATTATCAAAATTATTACTGCGAGTACCAGTAAAGACCGGTACAATTTAATCATAATGACTATGTTGCCTCCTTTAAAACCTCTATTAGTACATCTGTAAATAATTGTGCTGCAAAAATAACATCTTCCAGAGTATTATAATCACTGCCGAATTCTAAAAGCAAGGCGCGAGGATGGAATTCCTGATTATATGTTCCCGCTTTAGTTATGACACCTTTTATCAGTCCCGGATACATTTTCTCTCCCTGACGATAAAGCTTTTCCGCAAAATTAAGGTTTTGCTTCCAGTTAGGATGGGGTTTGCGCTCATTAGTTCCTACCACAATTAGAATGCGCGCACTTTTTTTCCCTTTTACTTTAATGGTAGCAGCCTTTCCCTCTCCCGGTATACTATCCCTGTGAATGTCAAACAATCCCAGAATATTTTTATTAGCGCCAACTATTTTACTGACGGTTGTACGTGAATTAGTATAACTTTTATTGTAATCAGGATAATCATGAATGGTATCAATAAATTGAGCCTGTAAACCCTTATCGTTTAAAGAGCTTTCCATGCTGGCAGCAACTTGATTTATAAGCCCTCTCTTCCCGTCGAGGCGGGCCTTTCCGCTGTTTGGCGTATAGCTTTCGGCACTATGTGTACAATACATGAAAATCTGGCTCTTTTGAAAACGGGCCAGAGTTTCGCTGTCCAGTTGAGCTGATGTGCCGTTATCCTCCTCTTCGGAAATCGGCGGAGCCGCATCTTCCTCCGGATCGATTTCTGTTGGCTCTTGACTTCGATCTGCAAAAGCCAGCGCCTGGATGTGAGACCCAATAATATTTTCCGGTATAGTACTTTCATAATATTCATCTTCTAAAATATTATCCGGAATGATATTCGATCCCGCCAGGAGTATATTATTTTCCTGGAATAAAATTTCAGCCTGCCTGTTATTGATCTGCAATCCCGAAAACGGAAGAAGTATGCGATCTAAGCTAAAAAGTTTTATACCTTCAGTATATTTACGATTTATATCCATACTAAGTCCGGCAATGATAATTAACAGAAATATTTGAATAAACAGAATACCTTTTAAAAATGTAAAGAAATTATGGCCTTTCATTTCTAATCACCTCGTCCCCATTGCTGATAAATATTATGGCAAACTAATCTTAAATAGAACTATAATAGGGACAAGGTTAATTTTGATTGATTGCTAATAGTTTATCTCGAAACAAAAAAAGCTATCCTTTGCATTGCAATTTATATTTCAAGATGCTATAGTATTTCTGTTAGCTTTAAATTCCCAAGGAGGTGAAAGTGTGGCAAAGAGTAAAACTCCTGCCAAAAGAGCCAGGAATGCTGAAAAAAGCAGAATCCGGAACAAGGCTTATAAAAGCAGTCTA